>Ga0255773_10000018_pt1 | contig 174300 bp, 175 predicted proteins | sample 011ome_17_FD_179971 | JGI IMG/M metagenome (GOLD analysis project Ga0255773, IMG submission 179971) | Coastal salt marsh microbial communities from the Groves Creek Marsh, Skidaway Island, Georgia - 011502XT metaG (version 2) | ecosystem: Environmental > Aquatic > Marine > Intertidal zone >... | reverse complement strand
CTCCCGGCCGATCAGCGTCGAATGCGCGGAGACGCGGTTCAGGGCGCCTTCCAGTTCGCGTACGCTTGAGGTGATCTTGTGGGCGAGGAATTCCAGCACCTTGTCGGGCACGACCGCCTCAAGCTCGTCCTTCTTGGCGTGAAGGATGCCGAGACGCAACTCGTACGTGGTTGCATGGATGTCCGCCACCAGACCCCAGCCGAGGCGAGAGCGCAGGCGCTCTTCCATGCCCTCGAGGTCGGAGGGGGACTTGTCCGCCGATATGACGACCTGGCGGTTATTGTCGACGAGGTCGTTGAACGTATGAAAGAACTCTTCCTGGGTCGATTCCTTGCCGTTGATGAACTGGACGTCGTCGATCATCAGCACGTCGACGGAGCGGAAACGGTCCTTGAACGCCATCGTGTCCTGGAAACGCAGCGCCCGGATAAAGTGATACATGAACTTTTCGGCCGACAGATAGACGACCTTGCGATCCGGCTGATGCTCGCGAATATGCCAGGCAATCGCATGCATCAGATGGGTCTTGCCGAGCCCGACGCCGCCATAGAGAAACAGCGGGTTGTAGGTGGCCGTCTGCGAGTCGGCGACGCGGCGCGCCGCCGCATAGGCGAGCTCGTTCGGTTTTCCAACAACGAAATTGTCGAACTTGAACCGGGGGTCCAGCGACGCACTGACATCCCCTTCGGCGCGCTCGGGCGAAAGCCGCGCACCTTCGGCGGCACGCACCGTCGTTTCCGAGGCGGGCTTCGCCGCCGCGGCGGCCCGGACGTCTTCCTTGTCGGCAAGCACGAAGATATCGACATGCGATACCGGCGATTCACCCTCGGTCCAGAGGGCGGAAATGCGTTCGCCATAATGATTTGCCACCCAGTCGCGCATAAAGCGCGTGGGAACCGACAACTGGACCACGCCATTGGCGTATTCGACGAGATTCAGCGGCTTAAGCCAGCTTTTATACGCGGAATCGCCGACCTCGGCGCGCAGAACGCCGCGGACACGGGTCCAGCGCGCATTGATATCCTGGGTCAATCCATTCTCTGCCATGCGCTTATCCCTGTACCCAGGGCAGACCGCTGGCCTTCCAGCCGGCTGTCGTTCCGCGATGACGGTTCTGGTTGTGCGGGCCCTCGAAGCCCTCACTGATATTGAAACACGCCGAATAGCCAGCCTGCGTCAACGCCATGGCGGCGGATTTCGACCGGGCGCCGGAACGGCAGAGGAAGTAAATCGGCTGCGTCTTGTCCGGCGCGGCGGCGATAACGGCATCGACGAAGGATGCATTGACATCCATCGTTGGAAAAACCTGCCACTCGATCAGAACCGGCTCCTTGCCGGCTTCCGAAAGGTCGGGAATCCCGACAAAATTCCATTCTGCTTTCGTGCGTACGTCTACCAGCACGGCACCGGGGTTGTTCTTGACCCCTTCCCATGCCTTCCCGACGTCAACATCCCCGGCGTAACCCACGCTGCTTGCCTGCCCGGCGGCGGTTACTCCGGATCCGGATGGTTGACTCATTTAACAATGCCCCCTTTTACGACCCACCCAATGCGCGCCGTCGTATACTTCACAAAAATTCCCGTAACTTAATTGCCAAGAATATCGGCAAGTAAGCCATTGTGTCAGACACAATTATTCGAGCAAAAAGATGCCGAATATGTCATTATTACTTAATCATTAGGGATCGCCCTGTCGATCCATGTGCCAACTGTAACCATCAGGCACGGCAGGCGCAACGCCTACATACCGCCATCCGGGCAAAAAATTTACGATTCAGGGAAATTTATGGGGTTGACAGGGGGTAACGGTGCATAACCCTGTGGAAGAACCTGGGAACCTCTGTGAGCCAAGGTGAGCGCCATTTTTGACCAGATTACGGAAACACAAAAGGCCGGCTTGAAGCCGGCCTCGTCGAATAATCATGGAAGCGATTGAGTCTAAACGACTATCCGCCGGTCAGGCGGAAATCAGATCGCCTTGATACGCCGGGACAGACGCGAAATCTTCCGCGATGCTGTATTCTTGTTTACGACGCCACGCGTAACGCCACGCATCAATTCGGGCTGCGCGGATTTAAGGGCCGCATTCGCGGCATCTTTATCGCCTGACTCAATTGCCAGCTCGACCTTCTTGATAAAGGTACGGATGCGGCTGCGCCGGCTGACATTCGTTGCGGTCTTGCGCTCGTCGCGCCGGACCCGCTTTTTCGCGGATGATGTATTCGCCATCGGTCTTCCTCTGAAACGGGCGCTGGTTTTACGAGGGAACGCGCCTGGCGTCAAGGGTTTCCGCAGCCGCGGCGGCGATTAATTGCCTCCCGAAAAGCGGCATCGGACCGCCTGCGCCAGACGTCTATGGCTGCACCGGAACGACCCGGATCATAAGCTTTGCAGTCCTTCCTTCGGAGTCCAGCCGCAAAGTCAGGACTTCCCCTTCCCGGCGATAGGTATCCCCCGGCGCGGGCATCCACCCCAGGGGCGGTAATGCCTTGCGATAGAACGCCCTGACGGCATCCGGACTGACATCCCCTGCTGCGACCGCCGTTACGATGCGGCCGGCGGGGCTTTCGAATTCCACCCCTTCCTCGACAATCTCGGTCAGACCGGGGGCGAGAGGCAGATCGTCGATCGAGCTGAAAAATCCGGCCGCCGAGAGACCGGCCGGCACGGACATCAGCGCCAGGGCAGCCAGGACGATCATTTTTCGCATCACATCAAACATCAAATCCTACCGTTGGCGTTTGGCGCAGTAAAAGGTCGATCTGCCCGATTGTACAATCCGTTGCACGGACTGGCCACAATCACAGCCCGGGCAGGTCTCGCCGGTGCGGCCATAGACCTTGAAACTGTGCTGGAAATAGCCCAGTTCGCCGGTCGGCGCCACATGATCGCGCAGTGAAGAGCCCCCGGCCGCAATCGCTTCGCCAAGCACGTCCCGAACGGCTGCCGCCAGCCGGTCTGCCCGCCTGCCCTGGACCGTTGACGCCTGCCGCCGGGGCGAAAGGCCCGCAGCATAAAGCGCCTCGCACGCATATATGTTGCCCACCCCGGCGACCACCCGCTGATCCAGCAACGCGGCCTTGATGGGCGTATGCTTGCCCTTCAATCGCGCCGCCAGGACCGGCCCGGTGAAGTCCTCGCCCGTGGGCTCCGGTCCGAGATGCCGGATAAGCTTGTGACCGGCAAAGCTGTCGCGGTCGGTAAGGGTCATCAACCCGAAACGCCGCGGATCCGAAAACCGGATCACCGTGCCGTTGCCGACATGAAAGACGATATGTTCGTGACGTGCATGTTTGCCCGGATCATGGACGAAATTACCTGGCCTGTTCTCCAGCGACGCCGGCGCCCCGTCATCGGGTGTCTCGATAATCATCCGCCCCGACATGCCGAGATGCGCCAGCAGGACAGTGCCGTCGTCGAATTCACCGACAAGATACTTTGCCCGCCGGCCCAGCTTTTCAAGCGTGCGGCCTTTGAGACGAAGGGCAAAATCATCCGGCACGGGAATTCGAAGATCGTGACGCCGCACCTCGACGCGCTCCACGCGGCGGCCTTCCATGACCTCGGCGAGGCCACGGCGAACGGTTTCAACTTCGGGGAGTTCGGGCATATCGGAAAGGTAGCGGGAAGCGCGTCCCCGCGCTATCCTCAAACGCATGAACTCTCCGACAAATCATCAATCAGTCTCCGTGGACGAACCCGCAGGCCGCCGGTCCGAAAACATACGGGACGACGACCCACGCGCCGAAATCGATTTCGGCTTCCGCCGGGTCGATGTGGCGGATCATACGGGCCTGGTCCGGGGCGTCTTCGATTCCGTTGCCCGTCGCTACGACCTGATGAACGATCTGATGTCGGGCGGTCTGCACCGGGTGTGGAAAGCTGCCCTGCAGGACCGCCTGAATCCCCGGCCGGACATGACACTGCTGGATGTCGCAGGCGGCACCGGCGATGTTGCGGAAGGTTTTCTGAAACGCGGCGGCGGCGGTGCCATCATCTGCGATATCAACCGGGAAATGCTGGCCGCCGGCATCGACAGGGCCCTGGACCGCGGAAACGCCGGCGGGCCGGCGCGGATTTGCGGCGATGCGGCGTCCCTTCCGGTCAGAAGCGCAAGCGTCGAAGCCTGCACCATCGCGTTCGGTCTGCGCAATGTAACGCGCCGGACAGACGCCCTTGCCGAAATGCACCGGGTGCTGAAACCGGGCGGGCATTTTATCTGCCTGGAATTCAGCCCGGCGGTCCTGCCTGAAATAAAAGGCCTGTACGACACCTATTCTTTCAGGGTGTTGCCCTGGCTCGGCCAGCGCGTGGCGGGCGACGCGGATTCGTATGCCTATCTCGCGGAGAGCATCCGCAAATTCCCGGAACCCGATCAACTGACGGCCGAAATGATCGGGGCCGGATTCGGCAACGTGAAACAGACGCCGATGTCGGGTGGCATCGTCTGGATGCATTCGGGCTGGCGTATCTGACACATGTTCGCCGGTCTGCGCCATTTTCGCCGAATAATCACGGTCGCCCGCATACTCGCGCGCCACGATGCGCTGTTCCCGCTGGAACGGGCCGGGCTGCCGAGAGTGTTTACCGGCCTGTTGCGGCTGGTCCTGCTGGCGCCGCGCAAACCGGGGATTCGCCGGTTCCGGCCCGGCGAACGCCTCACGCTGGCACTGGCGGCGCTGGGGCCGGCCTTCGTCAAACTGGGGCAGGCGCTTTCGGTCCGCCCGGACCTTGTCGGCGATGCCCTCGCCAATGACCTTCGATCGCTGCAGGACAACCTGCCTGCCTTCAGCGGCGCCGATGCCCGCGCCATCATCAAAGCGGAACTCAGCGGCCCGGTCGAAGACCTGTTCGAATCCTTCGACGACACCGCCATCGCAGCCGCCTCGATCGCCCAGGTTCACAAGGCGACAACGCCGGATGGCCAGGCCGTCGCCGTCAAAATCCTGCGTCCCGGTATCGAGGCCGCTTTCGCGCGCGACCTCAACCTGGCGCTCTGGGCGGCCACCCGGCTTCAGAATTTACGGCCGGATCTCAGCCGCCTGCGTCCGGTCGAAGCGGTGCAGACCATTATCCGATCGGTCGAACTGGAGATGGATCTTCGTTTCGAAGCGGCGGCGGCGGACGAACTGCGGCAGAACTTCGAAGACGATCCCACGTTCTCCGTACCGGCGGTCGACTGGCTGCGCACGGGCCGGCGGGTCATGACGACCGCATGGATCGACGCGACCCCGATGAACGAAATCGACCCGGCGATGGATCGTTCGGACCGTGAGGCGATCGTCGCGAATTTCGCCAGGGCGTTCTTCCTGCAGGTCTTCCGCGACGGCTTTTTTCACGCAGACCTTCACCCCGGCAATATTTTCGTCGACGCCGAAGGCATCGTTCATGCGGTGGATTTCGGCATCATGGGGCGGCTGGACCGTCAGACCCGGCAGTATCTTGCCGAAATGCTGCACGGCTTCCTGACGGGCAATTACAGGCGCGTCGCAGAGATCCATATTCAGGCCGGGTACGTTCCGGCCACCCAGTCGGTCGATGAATTTGCCCAGGCGGCGCGGTCTATCGCCGAACCGATTTTCGGTCTGCCGCTCAGCGAGATATCGCTCGCCCGGCTTCTGGCGCAGTTATTCGGGGTCGCCGAGAAATTCGAGATGCGCGCGCAGCCGCAACTGTTGCTGCTGCAGAAAACGATGCTGGTCGCCGAGGGCAGCGGCCGGAAACTCTATCCCGACATCAATATGTGGGAACTCGCACGCCCGCTGATCGAAGAGTGGATGATCGAGAATATGGGTCCCGAAGCACGCATGCGCGAAGCGGCCGAGGACATGCTGGAACGGCTGGAACGCCTGCCGCAGCTTATCGCCGAAATGGAAGAAACCGTCGGCGCGGTCGCCCGCAACGGTATTCGCATCGACCCGGCATCGCTGGAAGCGCTGACCGGCGCGCGGGCCCGCCGCGGCGGCTGGCGGATATGGGTTGTCGCGGCGGCGGCGTTAGCGGTTTTCGTCACGGTACTGGACTGAACGCATTTGTTGCCGAAAGGCTTTAAAATCATTAGGTTACCGGCTTTCCGGTAAGGGGGTGTCCCCGAATGCTCCACGGCAAACGCATACTTCTGATTATTTCCGGGGGGATCGCGGCCTATAAATGCCTCGATCTGATCCGGCGGCTTCGCGAACGCGGCGCCGCCGTGCGCTGTGTGCTGACCGATGCGGCGACCCAGTTCGTCACGCCGCTTTCAGTATCGGCGCTGAGCGAAGACAGGGTCTACGGCGATCTTTTTTCCCTGACCGATGAAGCGGAGATGGGCCATATCCAACTCTCGCGCGATGCCGACCTGCTGGTGGTCGCACCGGCAACGGCGAGTATCCTGGCGAAGATGGCCCAGGGTATCGGTGACGATCTGGCAACCACGGTTCTCCTTGCCACCGACAAGGATGTTCTGGTCGCCCCGTCGATGAATGTCCGCATGTGGGAACATGCCGCCACGCAGGCGAATATCGCGACGCTCAAATCCCGGGGCATTCGCTTTGCCGGCCCGACCGATGGCAACATGGCCTGCGGCGAATTCGGCGAAGGCCGGATGGTGGAACCGCTGGAGATCGTCGCCGGGATCGAAACCTATTTCGCCGCCTCCGCCCCGCTTGCCGGACGCCGCGCCATCGTCACCAGCGGCCCGACATTCGAAGCGATCGACCCCGTACGCTATATCGCCAACCGGTCATCGGGCAAACAGGGCCATGCCATTGCCGCCGCGCTGGCAGGCATGGGCGCAGAAACCATTCTCGTGACGGGGCCGACCTCCGAAGCCGCGCCCCCGGGCGTCGAAATCCGGCGGATTGAATCCGCCCGCGAAATGTATGACGCGTGCATGGGCGCCCTACCCGCCGATATTGCCGTTTGTGCCGCCGCGGTCGCGGACTGGCGGCCGGCAGAACAGGGCAGCAGCAAGATCAAGAAAGACCCGGACGCCGACCCGCCCCGCCTCGAGATGGTCGAAAACCCGGATATCCTGAAATCCCTTTCCACCGCCGGCAAACAGCGCCCGGCCCTGGTCGTGGGGTTTGCCGCCGAAACCGACGATCTGGTCGAGAACGCGACCGCGAAACGCGCACGCAAGGAATGCGACTGGATCGTCGCCAACGACGTGTCGCCGGAGACAGGCACGTTCGGCGGCGAGACCAATACCGTCCACCTGATTACGGCAACCAGTGCCGAAGCCTGGCCCGCGATGCGCAAGACCGACGTCGCCGACCGGCTTGCAGAACGCATTGCCCGTCACTTTGACCAAACAACAGAGGCTGCCGAATGACGCAGGTCGAAATTGCCGTTACCCGTTTGCCGCATAATACGGACCTGCCCTTGCCCGCCTACGAGACAGCGCAGTCCGCGGGCATGGACCTCGCCGCCGCAATCGATACACCGCTTTCCCTCGCGCCAGGTGAACGCGCGATGGTCCCGACCGGTCTCGCCATCGCGCTCCCTGCAGGTTTTGAGGCACAGGTCAGGCCCCGGTCCGGACTTGCCGCCAAAAACGGCGTGACGGTCTTGAATACGCCCGGCACGGTGGATGCCGACTATCGGGGCGAAGTGAAAGTTATCCTGATCAATCTCGGCCGGGAAACATTCGAGATCGAGCGCGGCATGCGGATTGCCCAGATGGTGATCGCACCGGTTACCCAGGCGCGTTTCGCCGAGGTCGATTCCCTGGACGAAACCGCGCGCGGCGCCGGCGGCTTCGGCTCGACCGGCACCTGACCAAACGTATCGCGGATGGATTTCTCCGATGACCAGATCCAGCGTTATGCGCGTCATATCGTGCTGCCGGAGGTCGGCGGTATCGGTCAGGAAAAACTTCTGAACGCCCGCGTCCTCGTGATCGGCGCCGGCGGGCTCGGCGCCCCGTTGCTGATGTATCTTGCCGCCGCGGGCGTCGGCACTCTGGGCGTGGTCGACGACGATGTTGTGGATCTGTCCAACCTCCAGCGCCAGGTTATTCACGGCACCGGCAATATCGGCATGGCGAAGGTTGAAAGCGCCGCCGCAAGCGTTGCGGATATCAATCCGGAGATTTCGTTTGCGCCGCACCCGGTCCGCCTCAACGCTTCGAATGTCGACAGCCTGATAGAGCCATACGACCTCGTTGCCGACGGCAGCGACAATTTCGAAACGCGGTTTCTCGTCAACGACGCCTGCCATCTGGCGGGCAAGACACTCGTCTCCGCCGCGATCCTGAGGTTCGAAGGCCAGATCGCGACGTTCCGGTCCGGGCTGGGGCAGGGCGCGCCCTGTTACCGGTGCCTGTACCGGGAACCGCCGCCGCCCGGCCTGGTGCCGAGCTGCTCCGAGGGCGGCGTTCTGGGCGCGCTGGCAGGGGCCGTCGGCTCCCTGCAGGCAATCGAGGTTCTCAAAGAAATCATGGGTATCGGCGACAGCCTCGCCGGCTGGCTGATGATCTACGATGCGCTCTCAAGCGAGGTGCAGAAAATGAAACTGCCCCGCGATCCCGCCTGCCCGCTCTGCGGCGACGCCCCGTCGATTACCGATCTGTCGGCCCACGTTGCGTGATGGCATCGCCCGACAAACTCTCCCTGATTATCCAGTCCGGCGATTACGACCGTGTCCATTATGCGCTGGTGATGGCGAGTGCCGCCCTCGCCGTGGGCAAGCCGGTCACCCTGTTTTTCACAATGGCGGCGACCCGTGCCCTGACGGCCGGCTGGGCGGACGATGCCCGAGAGGCGGCATTCGCCGCGAACGGTCTTGCGACATTCGAAGAGCTTCTCTCCGCCTGCAGCGAACTGGATGCGACATTCATGGTCTGTGAGCTGGGGCTGCGCGCCGAAATGCTGAGCCGGGAAGATTTACGGGGCGATATCCGGATCACCGACGGCAGCGCGGTGAGTTTTCTGACGGATGCTTCGGATAAGGGCGCGATGCTGTACGTCTGATTTACGGCAGCGCCCGATTCAGATCTTGTAGACGCGGTCCCGCGGATTGTGCTGGTCGACGAAACTGCGAATATTGACGATGACTTTCTCGCCCATCGCGATGCGTCCTTCATGGGTCGCGGAACCGAGATGCGGCGCGAGCACGACGTTGTCCAGCTTGAGCAAGGCCGGTTCGATCTCAGGTTCGCGCTCATACACATCGAGACCCGCGCCGGCAATCTTGTTTTCCGTCAGCAACCGGGCGAGCGCCGCCTCGTCGATGATTTCGCCGCGCGCCGTGTTGACCACGAACGCATGGGGCTTGAGCAGATTCAAACGCTCTTCGTTCAACAGATGATGGGTTTCGCTGGTATGGGGACAGTTAATGGAAATGAAGTCCATATGGGCCAGCATCTGATCCAGGCTTTCCCAGTATGTCGCCTCCAGCTCGGTTTCGATCTCCTCGTGAAGACGCCGCCGGTTATGGTAGTGCACGGTCATGCCGAAGCCTTTTACCCGTCGGGCGACGGCCTGGCCGATGCGGCCCATACCGATAATGCCGAGCCGTTTGCCGGAAATCCGGTGGCCGATCATGAATGTGGGCGACCACCCTTCCCATTTGCCTGAACGGACCAGGCGGTCTCCCTCTGCCAGCCGGCGGGGAGCCGCAAGCAACAGGCAGGCCGTCATGTCGGCCGTATCGTCTGTCAGGACGCCCGGCGTGTTGGTCACCACGATCTTCCGGGCATTTGCGGCGTCGAGATCGATATGGTTCACGCCGACGCCGAAATTCGCGATCAGTTTGACGGAATCGGGCAGGCGCGCGATCAGGTCGGCATCGATCCTGTCTGTTACCGTGGGGACCAGCACGTTCGCGCCCTCGGCCGCCGCCACTATTTCATCAGCCGTCATCGGCGCATCACTGGCATTCAGACGCGCGTCGAACAGCTCCATCATGCGCGTCTCCACGTCTCCTGGCAGCGTCCGGGTAACGATGACGACCGGTTTCCGATTGGGCATATTCAGCCCGTCTCCCTGAACCTGTTAACTCTTGGCATTGATTGACTCTGGCGTATCAGGGCCAAGTGCCGTTGTCCAGACATGTTGCCGCACCATCGTCCGGCATGCAATCCACGCTCCGGGAGGGGTGAAGTAGCGGGGATATACCGAACGACAACCGAAGACATGGAGCGATTCACCGCACCGGTTTATACTGCCGCCATGTTCCGACCACTGATGATCCTGATCGCCGTTGTCGCGGCGACCGCCCTGCTTCTGGCGACCCCTCTGGTCGCCATCGCCGAGACCGGTCTGCCCCTGCCGCGCTTCGTGTCGCTGCGCGCCAACAAGGTGCATCTGAGGACGGGCCCCGGCGTCCGTTACCCCGTGGACTGGATATTCGTTCAGCGCAACCTGCCGGTCGAGATCGTGGCGGAATTCGAAAACTGGCGGAAAGTGCGGGACTGGCAGGGCACCGAAGGCTGGGTACATCGTACCATGCTGTCGGGCCGGCGAACAGCAATCGTGACGGGCGGTATTCAGCCGCTCCGGGAGGAGCCTTCCGCGAGTTCCAGACTCACCGCCCGCGTGATGGAGAAGGTCATCGCCAAGGTGCTTGAATGCGAGGGTGAGTGGTGCCGTATCGAGATCGGCAAACAACGCGGCTGGATGCGGCGCACCCATTTCTGGGGCGTCTACCAGAACGAACGGATCGATTGATTCGGGCGATGAAATCAGCGCGATCGTTGCTGAAGGCGCTGCGGTCGCGGCGTCCGCAGTAGCGGGCCGGTGAAGCCGGAAAGGGGTTTGCGGTCGTCGCGACCGAGATGAAATCCCTCGCCGACCAGACCGCGAAGGCGACAGAGGAAATCTCAGACCAGGCAAACGAGATCCAGACGGCGATCGGGGAGATCAGCGCCACGATCAACTAAGGTCGCGGGCAGCAGGCACAGTCCGCTGCCAAAGATTCACCCGGCGATGCCGAACACACAGAGACGCGGCCTGAGTGGTAGGCTTGGCTGAATCGGCACAGAACGCGCTTTAAACCGCATACCGGGGCCGGGCCCGAAATACATGGAAAGACTTGTTCAGGCGCTTTGATCGGATGCGCAGGCGCCCCGTATCGTGACCTGGTTGCCCACCCCGTCATAGACGAGATCGTCGAATCCCGCGGCCATGGCGAGCGACATACCCCGACCGTGCAAGATATGTCTGGGTGCCGTGGTCTCATCGAGATGCTTGCGCCAGTTAAAGCCGGGGCCCTGATCGGTGATGTGGATCTTGAACTGCTCACCATTACGCAGCAGCTCAACCGATGCAAACCGGTCACCGTATTCCGCGCTGGCAAGGCGCCTTTCGATTTCGGCCTGCCATGTTCCGCCGGCAAGCAATTCCGACTTATGATCGAAATCGATCTCCAGATTTCCGTGCTCGACGGCATTGATGGCTAATTCCCGCAAACCGAGCGTGGCCTCGGGCGCGAGCGCCAGCGCGGTTGTAGCGATCTTTACGCACTGATCGATATCGTCAAAGGTCTGAACCTTCAGCGTGGCGTGAAAGTGCCTGAAGTGGCTGGCTAGCGGTTTCTCATCGCCTTCGACGCAGCGCAAGGTGCGGGATATCCACGCAACCGCGTCGATATGGAGCATGCCATGCATCACACAACCCGGTAGGGGCACCGCCTGATGTTTCTGCGCGCCGGCTGCCGGCATGTACGGGTCTGCAGCATCGTTCCGCTTCGAGAGATGCCTGCGCCGGCTCATCTTCAGGACTTTCCCGGCCGGGAGAGCATAATCATTGTGAGATCGTCGTTCAGCGGCTCTGTCATCGTATGGTCGAGGAAATCGGTGAGAACGACATCGAAAGGATGACGTTGCGCATCTATGCGTCCGGTCAGAGCCGCCTGCATGCGATCTTCGTCATAGACCGGGTTTATCATGTCCGGCGTCTCCGTCAGCGCGTCGCTATACAGGAACAGCGAACTGCCGGGCGGAAAAGCCTCTTCATACTCCTCATACGTAGAATCGGCCGTCATGCCGAGAGGGCGACCCGCGGATTTCAGGAATGCGCCGTCCGGATAGTCCGGCGACACAATAAATGGCTTGGGACCGGCGGCCGCCGTATAGCGCATCACATCCCGGGCCAGATCGATATAGCCGCCGATTGCCGTTGCGAACTGACCGCTCGGCAACATGCGGTGCAGTTTCAGGTTCAATTTTTCGGCGTAGCGGACCTGGTCCTGCGGATCGAAGACCATGGTGGAGGTGAGAGACTGAAACCGGAACGTATTCAGGGATGCAACCACCCCGTGCCCGGTAAAATCGATGACGCTGAAACCGATACGGTGCGTATCGATCGGCCAGACGTTCCACATATCGCCGCCCAGTTCATCGCAGGTCTGGAAGTGGCTTTTGATTTCGATATCGTACGCGTCGTGCAATGCCAATAACGCCTGCGCACTGGGCATGAGCTGGTGTTGCATGTGCCGCGCCGTCTGAAGATCGCGTTCCATGGATTCGCGGTACTTCGAGAGCTCATTCAGCATATGACGGTTCTGAAGGTGAATACCGACCCTGGCCAGCAATTCAGCATCGTTAATCGGTTTGCCCACCATGTCCGTCGCGCCGGACCGGAAAATCTCTTTACGGTCCTCTGCTGAATCGGCCGCTGTCTGTACGAGCACCGGCAACAGTTCATGTTTCGGATCGGCGCGCAGCTTCTTGCAGACTTCGAGGCCACTCATCCGCGGCATTTGGAGGTCCAGGACCACGAGGTCCGGATTGGCGGCGGCTATAATGTCGAGCGCTTCATCCCCGTCGGCGGCAAAGAGCAGATTCTCGTAGCCGCCATTTGTCAGATAAATTTTGAGGAGTTCCCGGACCATTTTCTGGTCGTCGACAATCAGTATGCGGGAAGCTCGTATTGCCGCTTCGAGTGCAGCATCTGCCCGCACGGAATCAGCGATTGACTCGCCTGTCCCGTATTTGGGTTCGATAAAATTCATAGAGCGGACGCACCCCTAACCGGCAAGAGCGTTGCTGATCCCCGAGCGGGCGGCGACTGATCGCAGTTGGTTTGTCATCCGGACCCACGGCCCGGCTCCGGATCAGGCGACGATAGGAATGACTTCGTTGATCTTGGTATGCTCCAGAACCGTTTTGACGGGGCCCTGCGGACCGCGCAAAGACAAATCGATATTTGTCTGCTTGGTCTCGTCGTTCGCGAAGAGCAGCATGCCGATACCGGCCGAATCGATCGAGTTCAGACCCGACAGATCGATAATGCAGGATTTTTTGCCGGCGTCGGTGGCGGACTTCATGACTTCCTGGAATTCTTTATAGCTTGAAAACGTCAATTCGCCGGACAACGTGATTTCGACGTGATCACCATGCACGTTCATTGCATTCGCCATCTCAAATAACTCCTGTTCGTTCTATCCATGGCTTATGCCACTGGTGATAGAACCCGTTGCATCTAGGAGGTAAAAGCTAATGGCAACACATTAAGATTTCGTTTGCAGGCGTAGACCCAATCCTCGGAAATCAATGTAAAGCGCCCGAAAGTCAGTCAAAATCAGCGGAAAGGGCCGCCCGTGTGGCAGCTGACATACCGGCGGTGTGAGAATAATTTTCGTGACTGAAACCGACGGTGACGTCGACATCGGGTGACCGGAATGCAGCGACCTGGGCATCCGTGAACGGAAAATGAACGAATTGGACCGAGGACGCCTTGCCATCGGCAGTTGTACGGTCGACATCGGTTTCCGCAATGCCCATGATTTTTTCCCCGCCGACGGTGATGAAAATCGTTTCCTCCACGCCGCCGAGGGTTGCGAGAACCCTCGCGCGCCGGTCGGGATCGCCAATTTCGAACATTACCGTCGCCACCAGTTCCCGGCCCTGGGGAATCAGCGGATTGTACGCCGCAAGTTCGTCGGGAATCTGGGCTTCGCCGCCGCGTTCGATATAGAGCATTTCATGCACCTGGTTCCACATCGTTTCATAATTTTCGAAGTAGAACGTGGCATGCGGACCGACTTCCATCCGCCGGTCTTTTTTGACGGACATCAGCGCCTTTTTCCGCTCGCGGCGGGTTGAGGCGTATTCGTCGAAGGGCAGAATATCGTCGCGGGTAATCTGTCTCATATTGCTCATCCTATTTCCTTTCCTGCCGGTAGGCCTGCGCCAGCAGCTGCACCGGGTGGGGTGCGTGGACCGGCACGGCAGGCGGCGGCGTTTCCTTCTCGGCGAGCCGCTCCATCCCCTGCAGAATGTGCATACCCGCCAGCGGGCATTCCGAAACCACATATTTGGGAACATTTTCGAGCGCCTTCCGCGCGGCGGGGCGACCAACCTTTATGGCCGTTTCGAAATTATCCTTCATCATGCCCCAGGAGCCGCCGTGACCCGAGCAGCGCTCGATCACGTTCACGTCGGCATCCGGGATAAGCCGAAGCAATTCAGCGGCCTTCTGGCCCATGTTCTGGGCCCGGGAATGACAGGCAAGGTGGACCGTCACAGAGCCGTCCAGCGGGCTCATACCCTCGGCCATTCCCTCGTTCTTTGAAATATCGACAACGTACTGGCTGATGTCCTGGGTCGCTTCCGAGAGCAGCTTTATATCCGGATCATCGGGAAGGATCAGGGGCCATTCGAATTTAAGCATCAGCGAACAGCTCGGCGTCAAGGCGACCACGTCATAACCCTTTTCGATCCAGGGCTTGAACTCGGCGGCGACTTTCCGGGCCGCCTCCGCAACGGCGGCGATATCGCCATGTTCCAGCTTCGGCATGCCGCAACAGGCCGGGTGCAGCACTTCTGTCTCGACACCGTTCTTCGCCAGCACTTCCAGGGCATCCATGCCCATTGCGGGATCGTTGTAATTGACGAAACAGGTCCCGTAGACGACAGCCTTGCGGCCGGCAGCGGGCGCCTGTTCATTGCGTGCCGGGGCTTCCTTTTTCGCCCGGTCTGTCAGGGTCTTGCTGTGAAATTTTGGCAGAGCAGCCTTGGCGTCGATCCCGGTTACGGCCTGCATGATGGGGCGCGTCAGCTTGTTGTCCGTGCCGGTCGCCCAGTTTGACAGGGGGGCAACAGCGCCGGCGAGCTTGCCGTTCCGGTCGGTCTCGGAAATCTGTTTGGCGACGAAGGGAACCTCGCCTTTTTTGAGTTCCACCGCGCGGTATCGCAACATCAGATGCGGAACGTCCAGGTTGAATTCATGGGGCGGCACGTACGGACACTTGGTCAGGAAGCACATGTCGCAGAGGGTGCAGGCGTCGATGACCGGCTTGAAATCGTTTGAATCGACCGTGTCGAGCTCCATGCTCTCGGATTCGTCGATCAGATCGAACAGGAGCGGGAACGAGTCGCACAGGTTGTGGCAACGGCGACAGCCATGGCAGATGTCGAACTGGCGACGCAGCTCCGCGTCGAGTTTTTCCTCGTCATAGAAATCCGGTTCCTGCCAGGGGATAGGATGGCGTTCCGGCGCGCCCAAACTGCCTTCAGACATCGGTCGACCTCGTTTTTATTCAATATTTTCATGGTTTTGCGCATCTGACGGGCGGCACGCACAAGCTCGTGACGTATCCCGGACCGGATGCGGTCGCAACCACCGGCCCCGATGGGGCCGGTGGTGAATCGGATTACCCGAGTTCGTCGAGAGCCTTCTGGAAGCGTCCCGCATGAGAGCGTTCAGCCTTGGCAAGGGTCTCGAACCAGTCGGCGATTTCGTCGAAACCTTCGTCACGGGCTTCGCGCGCCATGCTGGGATACATGTCGGTGTATTCGTGGGTTTCACCGGCAACAGCCGCCTTCAGGTTGTTTTCGGTCGAACCGATGGGCTCACCCGTTGCGGGATCGCCGGTTTCCTCGAGATATTCGAGATGGCCGTGCGCGTGGCCGGTTTCACCTTCGGCAGTGGACCGGAAAACGGCGGCAACGTCGTTGTAGCCTTCGACATCGGCCTTTTGTGCGAAATAAAGATAGCGGCGATTGGCCTGCGATTCGCCGGCGAAAGCCTCTTTCAGGTTGTTCTCGGTCTTCGTTCCACCAAGTGACGGCATGTCACACTCCTTGTTCTGGTTATGAAGTCAGTCGTTTTGATTTGCTGAATCACAAATTGCTGTGTCCTGCGATCCGTTTCCTGCCGGACCGGGCAACAGCGCTTCCGCCGCTGCCCACGGTTTATATAGGCTGGACAATGACCGCCGTCAATAGTTTAGAATTATTCCAGAAAAGAAAGCCGCGAGAATGCGCAGCTTCAGTCGTCGGCGCTGACCCGGACGATGACATCAACCCGTTGAACGGACTTGCCCGAGGGGGCGGCGGGCAGAGCGGACACATTGATCAGCTCGCACGGGATATCTTCTAGGGAACCGGTATCTTCATGGAAAAAATGATGATGATCGCCGGTATTCGTATCGAAATAGGACCGCCCGGCTTCAACCACGACTTCGCGCATGATGCCCGCTTCGGTGAACTGGTTCAGTGAGTTGTATATCGTCGCCAGAGATACGCTAACACCCGCGGCACGGGCTTCGGCATGAAGCTCTTCGGCGGTCACATGGCGATTTTCGCCCTCAAACAGAAGCTTCGCCAGGGCGATGCGCTGTCGGGTAGGCCGAAGGCCTGCCTGTTTGAGGCGCGCAATGACGCCAGAAAACGGCCGGTTATGAGACGTATTCTCAGTCATGGGGTAGATATAGGACGTATGACAGAAAATTTAAAGCCCAAAAAACACAAGGCCCAATCCCGACAATTGGAATTGATCCAAAGTGTATTCGCTAAACTCCGGGGAAAGGCCCCTAATCGCCGGTATGCAGCCGGTCGACCAGTTGCTTGACGGTAGGAATAAATCCGTTCGAATAAAACGGATCGTCCTTAAACTTGAAGGCGTTATGGCCGGCAAACATCAGCTGCTCATCGACGGGATCACCGTGAACGATATCCTGCAGCGTCTTCTGGATGCAATAGGAGCGCGGGTCCGGTCGGCGGCCCGTCGTGCCGGCCTCATTCTGCGCCCAGTTGGAAAACTGGCACTGGGACAGGCACCCCATGCAGTCTGATTGATCGATGCGGATCTGCCTGCCTTTTTCGGGCGTGACGAAGATCACGGTCGAATCCGGCGTCCGGATACCATCGGTATATCCTTCGGACATCCATTGCTCCGCGCGCGCCTTGTCGGCGGCGGTCACGAATATCTTTCGGCCGCGCAGGCCGATCTTGAATTCATGGCTCAGTTCCCCGACGGGTTCATCGACGAACGCGATCTGACGGTCCGAACGTTCCTTCAGTTCGCGCAGGAACGGATTCCGCACCGCCGAAGAGTAGAAGCCGGTCGGGCTGAATTTATTGAGGAAGATATCGCCTTCCTCGAGGGTGAGCAGGCGGGTCTTCCATTCCTTGGAAATTGGGCTTTCCTGGGTCAGGAGCGGCCGCGTGCCGAACTGGAAGGCGACCGGCGCAACATCGGGATCCTCGATCCAGTCGGCCCAGTCGCGCAGATACCATACCCCGCCGGCCATGACGATCGGCACCGTATTCAGGCCAAGCTCGTTCATGACGGTCCGCAGTTCCGCAACACGCGGACGCGGATCCTCCGGCACGTTGGGGTCTTCGCTGTTGGACAGGCCGTTATGGCCGCCAGCGCGCCACGGGTCTTCATACACCACGCCGCCGAGCCATTCCGGGAATTTGTTGTAGGATCTTTTCCACAACGCACGGAATGCGCGGGCTGACGAAACGATCGGATAGTAATAGACGCCGTAATCGGCCGAAATCTGGGCAATCTTGTAGGGCATGCCCGCGCCGCACGTAATGCCATGAATAAGGCCCTTTGCACCGCCCAGAACGCCGTGCAGCACCCTTTCGGCACCGCCCATTTCCCACAGGACATTCATGTGTATCCGGCCTTCGCCGCCGGATACATCGTGGGCGATCCGCGCCTGGGCAAGCCCGCCCTGGATGGCATAGGCCAGCAGTTCTTCGTGCCGGTCACGCCGCGTGCGTCCGTGATAGGACAACGGAATGATCTTGCCGTTTTCGTCGTAGGAATCAGCGTTTACACCAGAGAATGTGCCGACCCCGCCGGTTGCCGCCCATGCCCCCGAGCTTTCGCCATTGGACACAGCGATACCCTTGCCGCCCTCCACGAGTGGAGCGACCTCCTTGCCGGAAATGACAAGCGGTTGCAACGGTTTCAGAATCTATCTCCCGGACACGTGCCCTATGAACACTATTATATGAAGGGTTCGCGAAACGGCCAGTCCCGGACGGTGAATTAGTTCACCGCCCGGGACCGGAACGCGTTCTTTTCGGCCTGAAAGATCAGGCTTCGGCGTCGGCGTCTTCCTTTTTATCGGAGAGATCTTCGCCGGTTTCCTGATTGACGACTTTCATCGACAGGCGGACCTTGCCACGATCGTCGACGGCCAGAACCTTGACCTTTACCTGGTCGCCTTCGTTGACAACATCGGTCACCTTGTCGACCCGGCGGTTTTCCAGTTCGGAAATATGCACCAGACCGTCGCGGGAGCCCATGAAGTTCACGAATGCGCCGAAGTCGACGACCTTGACCACCTTGCCGGTATAGATCATGCCGATTTCCGGCTCGGCAACGATGCCCTTGATCCAGTTGACGGCGGCTTCGGCAGCGGCGTTATCCACCGACGATACCTTGATCGTGCCGTCATCTTCGATATCAACCTTGGCGCCGGTTTCATCGCAGATTTCGCGAATGACCTTGCCGCCGGTGCCGATAACTTCACGGATCTTGTCCTTCGGAATCTGGAAGGTCGTGATCCGCGGCGCGAAGTTGCTCACTTCTTCACGGCCGGATGTCAGCGCTGCCGCCATCTCGCCCAGGATATGCATACGACCGCCCTTGGCCTGGCCGAGCGCGACCTGCATGATTTCCTCGGTGATGCCGGTGATCTTGATATCCATCTGGAGGGCGGTGATGCCTTCCTCGGTGCCGGCCACCTTGAAGTCCATGTCGCCAAGGTGATCCTCATCGCCGAGAATATCGGACAGAACGGCAAAGCGATCGTCTTCCTTGATCAGTCCCATGGCGATACCCGCACACGGACGGCGCAGCGGAACGCCCGCATCCATCAGCGACAGCGAGGTGCCGCAGACGGTCGCCATCGAGGACGAACCGTTGGATTCGGTGATTTCCGACACGACACGCATCGTGTAGGGGAAGTCTTCCTTGGCCGGCAGCAGGGCGCGGATGGCACGCCAGGCGAGCTTGCCGTGACCGATTTCGCGACGGCCCGGAGACCGCAGGAAGCTGGCCTCGCCGACCGAGTAGGGCGGGAAGTTGTAGTGCAGCAGGAAGTGCTCGCGATATTCGCCTTCAAGCGCGTCGATGATCTGCTCATCCTGTCCGGTGCCGAGCGTCGCGGTCACGATCGCCTGGGTTTCACCCCGGGTGAACAGGGCGGAACCGTGCGCACGCGGAAGGATGCCGACCTCGGATGCGATCGGCCGGACGGTTTCGAGGTCGCGGCCGTCGATACGCAGCTTGGTGTCGAGGATGGCATTGCGGACGATGTCTTTTTCGACGGTCTTCAGCATGCCCTTCGCGCGTTCCTGAATGCTCTCGTCGTCATCGGCGAAAGCTTCCATGGCGGCGGCTTTGGCGGCGCCAATCTTTTCGACACGGGCCTGCTTGACGGTTTCCTTGTAGGCATCGCGGAGGCCGGCTTCGGCCGCGGCGGTGACACGTGCAAGGAGCTCGGCCTCATCGTCGGGGGCCTGGGGAACGTCCCAGGGCTCTTTCGCGCAGACTTCCGCCAGCTCGACAATCATGTCGATGACCGGCTGGAAGCTCTCATGCGCGAACATAACCGCGCCCAGCATGACATCCTCGGAAAGCTCGTTGGCTTCCGATTCCACCATATTGACCGCGTTCGCTGTACCGGCAACGACCATGTCGAGGTCGGTATCTGCCATCTGGTCCTGAAGCGGGTTCAGCACATATTCGCCGTCGATATAGGCAACGCGGGCGGCGCCGATCGGGCCCATGAAGGGAATTCCCGAAATGGTCAGCGCAGCCGACGAGCCGACGAGTGCGACGATATCGGGATCGTTTTCAAGATCATGCGCCATCACGGTGCAGATGACCTGCGTTTCGTTCCGGAACCCGCTTGCGAACAGAGGACGCAGCGGACGGTCGATCAGGCGGGACGTCAGCGTTTCCTTTTCGGACGGACGGCCTTCGCGCTTGAAAAAGCCGCCCGGAATTTTACCGGCGGCAAATGTCTTTTCCTGGTAGTTGATCGTCAGCGGGAAAAAATCGATCCCCGGCTTCGGCGATTTCTGCGCCACGGCGGTGCAGAGGACCTTCGTTTCGCCATAGGTGACCATGACGGCCCCGTCGGCCTGCCGGGCGATTTTCCCGGTTTCGATGATGAGCGGACGACCGCCCCATTCAATTTCCTTACGGTGTTCGTTGAACATATCTTACATTCCTTCCTAAGCCCGCCGCCCTACGCGGTCGGGCCGGTTTCGCATCGGCAATGTGCATTGACGCGGCCGGCGGGCGTTCGACCCTTGCCGGACTTTGCGCGCGACCCCCATGGCCGCGACCGTTTATCCGCATTCGCATATATGCGACACCGGCCCGCGATGTCGCAGGCCGGTGAAGATATCAAAGCGAATACTGTCTTCTGATCAGCGCCGGAGTCCGAGGCTTGCGATCAGTTTCTCATAGCGCGATTGATCCTTGCGCTTGAGATAATCCAGCAGGCGCCGTCTCTGGCCGACCATCATCAGCAGGCCACGACGCGAGTGGAAATCCTTTTTGTGTTCTTTCAGATGTTCCGTGAGGTTGCCGATGCGCTCCGAGAGGATAGCGACCTGAACCTCGGGCGAGCCTGTATCGTACTCGCCGGTGGAATATTCCTTGATGAGCTCTGTCTTGCGCTCTGCCGTAATCGACATCGTTTACTCCGTTTCCGCGCCCGTCATGGGGGCGCCTTCGATGTTAAGCACCCGAACCGGCCGGATTTCCTCTCCTTCGAGACGGGCGAGCGCGACCGGGATTTCTCCCGACATGGCACACAGAACATCTCCGTCGCGTATTGCGTCCAACTCGTTCGCATCGACGAAAATGGTACTGCCGCTTCGCGCCCGGACCGCGCGTCCATGACGCAGGTGGTCGGTCTGGGTATCCGTCATGGCCAGCGCCGGGATGTCGTCCAGCGCGGTCGTGACGGGCAGCAAGCTATCTTGCGGGGGGGCAGATAGCATGGTTTCGGCCAGTTTATCCAGCGAAATCGCATCTTTTTCAGAAAACGGGCCGCAGAGCGTCCGCCGCAGCTCCGATACATGGGCAACAGACCCGAGACGGACCCCTAAATCGCGGGCCAGGCTGCGGATATAGGTCCCTTTACCGCAATCGACTTCGAACACGGCGTGATCCGCATCGGGCCGGTCAATGAGCTCGAAGCGGCTGATCTCCACATTCCTGGCCGGCGGAAGTTCACCGTTGCCGTCGCGGGCCATTTTATAGGACCGTTGCCCATCTATCTTGATCGCGGAATAGACCGGCGGCACCTGCGACACGGTGCCCGTGAATTCGGACAGGGCCGCCCGGATCGCGGCATCGTCCGGCCGGATATCGCTGGTCGCGATGACACGGCCTTCCAAATCGTCGGTATCCCGCGCCTCGCCGAAACACGCGGTAAACCGGTATGCCTTTGCGCCATCCATTACGTAGGGAACGGTTTTTGTGGCCTCGCCCAGGGCGATCGGCAGAACGCCGGTCGCCAGCGGGTCGAGCGTGCCGGCGTGACCGGCTTTCTGTGCATCGAATATGCGGCGCACGCGGCCCACAACCTGGGTTGATGTGACGCCGATATCCTTGTCGACCGCGATCCAGCCGTGAACCGCCGCGCCGCGGCGTTTACGCCCCATCTTCTTCCTTACCGACGTCGCGATCTTCGTCAGGATCCTCGTCCCGAAGCGCGTTGACGTCGGCCGAGACAACCGGGCTGCGCAGCAGGGCCTCGATATGGTCGGCATTGTCGAAAGTGGCGTCGAGCTCGAAGGACAGGGACGGCAAACGTCGCAGATCAACTTCGGCCGCCACGCGCCGGCGGAAAAACGGGGCTGCCCGGTTCAGACTGACCAGAATTTCATCGCTTCCGGCCCCGCCGAGCGGCATGACATAGGCGGTCGCATTGCGCAGGTCAGGGCTGACCCGGACCTCGGTAACGGTAATCGTGACACCGTCCAGACCGGGATCGTTCGCCTCGCCGCGGTCGATCAGCTGCACCAGGATATGCCGGATGACCTCGCCGATACGCAACTGCCGCTGGCTGCGGGACTTCGATTCACCGCGCTTCATCTCAATAACCCGCTAAATAACCTGTTGTGACACCAAGCCGGCGCCGGTCCCGAACTGCGTGCTACAGGGTTCGGGCGATTTCCTCGACATCGAAACATTCGATGACGTCGCCGGCCTTGAGATCCTGATAGTTCTCGAACGCCATGCCGCATTCGAAACCCTGCGTGACCTCGCGCACTTCATCCTTGAAGCGCTTGAGCGTCGACAGCTTGCCCTCGTGGATAACAACGTCGTCGCGCAGAAGACGAACGCTGGAGCCGCGCCGCACCACGCCTTCGGTAACCTCGCAGCCCGCAACGCGGCCGACCTTGGTGATGTTGAACACCTCCTTGATCGCGGCGTTGCCGAGGAAGGTTTCGCGAATCTGCGGTGCCAGCATGCCGCTGAGCATCGATTTCAGATCGTCGACCAGGTCGTAAATGATCGCGTAGTAGCGAATGTCCGTCCCTTCGCTCTCGGCCAGTCGCCGTGCCTGTGCGTTCGCACGGACGTTGAAGCCGACCAGCATCGCGCCGGATGCCTGGGCAAGCGTGACGTCGGATTCGTTAATCGCGCCGACGCCGGAATGCAGCACCCGCACCGAAACTTCGTCGGTACCAAGATTGTGCGCGCTCTGGAGGATCGCTTCGACCGAGCCCTGAACGTCGCCTTTGACGACGATGGGGATCTCCTGGACTTCGCCTGCCTGGATCCGGTCGAACATCTGGTCAAGCGTGCCGCGCGCACCGGCCTGAACCTTGGCATCGCGATTGCGGCGATTTCGGAAATCGGTGATTTCACGCGCCCGCGCCTCGTTCTCGACAACACCGAACTCGTCACCGGCGTTCGGCGTGCCGTTCAGGCCGAGAATCTCGACCGGCATGGACGGCGTGGCGGAATCGACGCGCGCACCCGTATCGTCGATCAGCGCCCGGACCTTGCCCCACTCGGCCCCGGCGACAACGATATCGCCCACATTCAGCGTGCCGCGCTGCACCAGTACGGTCGCGACCGACCCGCGTCCTGTTTCGACCTTCGCTTCAACAACAACGCCTTCGGCATCCCGGTCGGGGTTTGCCTGAATCTCGAGGATTTCCGACTGAAGGATGATCGCTTCTTCCAGCTTGTCAAGATTTGTCTTCTTCAGCGCCGACACTTCTACCGAGAGAACGTCGCCGCCGAGATTTTCGACGACCAGTTCATGCGACAGCAATTCATTGCGCACCCTGTCCGCATTGGCATCGGGCCGGTCCATCTTGTTGATCGCAACGATGATCGGCACGCCTGCCGCCTTGGCATGGTCGATCGCCTCTACGGTCTGCGGCATGATGCCGTCATCGGCGGCAACGACGAGCACCACGATATCCGTGGCGTTCGCGCCGCGCGACCGCATGGCGGTGAATGCTTCATGGCCGGGAGTATCGAGGAACGTAATCTTGTCGCCGCTCGCCATCCGGACCTGATAGGCGCCGATATGCTGTGTGATGCCGCCTGCTTCGCCGGCGACCACGTCGGTCGACCGCAGCGCATCCAGCAGCGATGTCTTGCCGTGATCGACATGACCCATGATGGTGACCACCGGCGGGCGCGGCTGAAGATTCGTATCGTCCTTGTCTTCGGCGCCCTTCAGGCCGATTTCGACATCCGCCTCGGAAACGCGCTTCGGCGTATGGCCGAACTCGGTCACAACCAGTTCCGCGGTATCCGCGTCGATCGTCTCGGTTATCGTCGCCATGATGCCGTTATTCATCAGCGCCTTGATGATATCGCCGGCACGCTCGGTCATACGATTGGCGAGTTCCTGCACCGTGATGGTGTCTGGAATAATTACTTCTCGGAACACTTTTTTCGATTCCTTCGGCCCGGATGCTGCACGCTTTTCGCGTTCCCGCTGGCGGCGTACGGAAGCCAGGCTGCGCTGACGCTCGTCATCGTTCAGCGCCTGTGAAATGGTCAGCTTGCCGCTACGACGGCGCGAATCGCCCCGGCGCGCCGCAGGTTTGCGCGCATCGACCTTGTCGTCCTGGCCGGCATCGTCGTCTTTTACGGGCGCGCGAACCTCGGTTTTCGCCTTGGCTTTCGGCTTCGCCGTATCTGCAGCGCTCGGATCGGGGGTCTCAAGCCGGGCCGCCTGTTCCGCGGCGCGGCGCGCGGCCTCTTCATCGAGACGATGCCGCTCCTGTTCCTCGGCGCGGCGACGTTCTTCTTCTTCCTTGCGGCGCTGTTCTTCGATTTCGCGCTGACGGGCCTCTTCTTCCCGGCGGCGGGCTTCCATGGCTTCGCGCTCGGCGCGATTCTCGGCAATCTCGGTCTCGGTCTGCCGGGCGCCTTCAAGGGCGCGCGTCCGGGCAGCGCGCTCCTGTTCCGTCAGGGTCCGCGCTGGCGCGACCGTTTTCTTTACCGGCGCCGGTTCAACCGGCGCATCGACAACGGGTGCGGCTTCTTCGATCTTGGGCTGGTCGCGAATTTCCGTCATCGCGCCATCGTCTGCCTGCTTGAAGGTGCGCTTGCGGCGCACTTCGACAGCGACGGCCTTCGTGCGGCCGTGAGAAAAGCTTTGGCGAACCTGGCCTGCATCAACAGTCTTGTTGAGCTCAAGCTTGCCGGGTCGCGAGAGCGACAGCTTTTTCTTCTTGCCGTCAGTCGTTTCTTTCTGGTCTGTCATCTTCCGTCAGCTTTCCTGCAACTCAAGATCGGTGCCGATATCGGCACCTTCGCTTTTTATTCCCGCGCAACGCTGCGCTTCCCTCGACAAACGGTCTGCAAGACCGCCTGCCAGGACCGCTGCGTGCACGACTCTGTCCCGCCCGAAGGGCGCCCCGAGCCGGTCCGCCGTCCATAACGACAGCGTTTCGACCCCGGTCGCACGCCGGGCAAGTTTTTCACGCCCGTCATCGGCACCGTCCGAGGCTTCAATCAGAAGCGCCACGTCGCCGGTTTCCAGCGCCGCCCGAACCTTTTCAAACCCGGCAACCGCCGCGCCAGATCGCCGCGCCAGCCCGATCATATCGAGACAGCGGCTGTCCATCAGCGCGGCAAGGCGATCGGGCAGGTCCGCCGGTACCTTGACGTTCCGGCGGGCAGCCTTCGAGAACGTATTCTCGGCGCAAGCCCGCCTTATTATATCGCCGCGCGCCGTCAACCACAATCCGCGCCCGGGCAGCTTCTCTTCGAGGTCGGGCACAACCTCTCCGTCGGGCGAGATGGCGAAGCGGACCAGCATCCCACGCGGGGACGTTTCGCGCGTATAGATGCAGCGCCGTTCGGGCATCTGCTTTTCGGAGCGGGCCATGCCGTTACGCTCAGCCCTCCCCGGCGGGGGCCGTTTCCTCGGCAACCGCGTCGACGGGCTCTTCCGCTGCCGGCGCGTCTTCATCGTCGAACCAGTGCGCCCGCGCAGCCATGATGATAGCGTTGACCTGTTCTTCGTCCAGCCCGTAATCGGCAAGGATACCGCGGCCCTCACCTTCACGGTTGCCCGGATCGTTCAGTTCGTCTGTCGCCAGATCGCCCAGATCGTCGAGGGTTTTTATCCCCGCTTCGCCAAGCGTGACCACCATCGCCGGCGTCAGGCCGTCCAGGGCGGCGAGATCGTCGTCAACGCCAAGTTCACGGCGCATTGTCGCAAGACGTTCTTCCTCCTCGGACAGGAAGCTGTTGGCCCGGTTCCGGAGTTCCTCGGCAATATCCTCGTCAAAGCCCTCGATTGACAGCAGGTCTTCGATCGGCACGAAAGCGACTTCTTCAATGCTGGAGAAACCCTCGGTGACCAGCAGATGGGCCAGCACGTCGTCGACATCGAGACCGTCGATAAACATCTGCGAACGCGACCGGAATTCTTCCTGACGACGTTCGGATTCCTCCTCCTCCGTCAGGATCATGATGTCCCACTGGGTCAGCTGCGACGCCAGGCGCACGTTCTGGCCGCGCCGCCCGATTGCCAGGCTGAGCTGCTCGTCGGGGACAACCACCTCGATCTTCTGCTGTTCCTCATCGAGCACGACCTTGGTCACCTCGGCCGGGGCAAGCGCGTTGACGATAAAGGTCGCCGGGTCAGGCGACCACTGGATGATATCAATCTTCTCGCCCTGCAGTTCGCCGACGACCGCCTGGACACGGCTGCCGCGCATGCCGACGCAGGCGCCGACCGGGTCGATGCTGGAATCGTTCGACAGCACCGCGATCTTGGCCCGGCTGCCCGGATCGCGGGCGACCGACTTGATCTCGATAATGCCGTCATAGATTTCCGGCACTTCCTGCGCGAAAAGTTTTGCCATGAACTGGGGGTGGCTGCGCGACAGGAAAATCTGCGGACCGCGAATTTCCTCGCGCACGTCATAGATGTAGGCCCGCACACGGTCGCCGGGGCGCAGGGATTCGCGCGGAATGGATTCGTCCCGCCGGATCACACCCTCGGCGCGGCCGAGATCGACCGTGATATTGCCGAATTCGGTCCGCTTGACGATGCCATTGACGATTTCGGTGACGCGGTCCTTGTATTCCTCGTACTGGCGCTTGCGTTCCGCTTCACGCACTTTCTGGACGATCACCTGTTTTGCGGTCTGCGCGGCAATACGCCCGAAATCGATCGGCGGCAGCGGGTCGATAATAAAGTCGCCGGCAACGGCGCCTGCCTTCATCGCCTGGGCCTCTTTCGGCGTTACCTGCGTTACCTCGTTCTCGATCTCGTCGGTGACTTCGAGGTAGCGCGCGAGCTTGATATCGCCGCTTTTGCGGTCGATCTGGGCGCGGACATCGTGCTCCAGCCCGTATTTGGAGCGGGCGGCTTTCTGGATTGCCATTTCCATGGCCTCCAGCACTTCTTCAGCCTCGATCGATTTTTCCCGCGCAACCGCATCCGCGATCTGCAGCAGTTCCAGCCGGTCGTAGCCTGCGACCGGAATGTTTTCCATATCAACCATTTTCGTTCTTCCGTTAGCGTTAAACGTTTTCTTTGTTCTGTTTGTGCGCCTTCTGGCTGGCGGCGATCAACTCGTCCGTCAGCACCAGTTTGGCGCGCAGTATATCCTCGAAAGGAATCTCGTAGGTTTCTCCGTCGACTTCCATGAGGATCGTCTCACCCTCGACGCCTTTTAACTTGCCGCGAAAGCGCTTGCGATCGACGATTGCCTCCCGCGTATCGATCCGCGTCTCGAAACCCGCAAAACGGGTAAAATCTTCCAGCCGTACCAGCGGACGATCCATGCCGGGAGAACTGACTTCCAGCGTGTAGGCCTCCGTGATCGGGTCTTCGACGTCAAGGATCGTCGAAATATTGCGGCTGATACTGGCGCAATCTTCAACATTCATCTCCACACGGTCCTTGCGTTCCGCCATAACCTGCAGACACCGGTCTGACGCACCGCCGCTGATCTGTACGCGCACGAGATCATATCCCATCGAATCGAGGGACGGTTCTATCAGCCGTGCGACTAGTGAAGCCTGATCCATCGTCGTTACGTCTCGCCCAATTACGTCTCGCCCAAGTCTCTCTGGCCGTGCCAGTTCTCTCTGGTTCTGCGCGTATCTTTTGTCTGGCCAGGCGCCTGTCCGGTCACCCAATAAAAAAAGCGGGCCGGGCCCACTCTTCTAAGCTTTTATTCGGTCCCCGGGAGGGCCTGTGGTTAAGTGTCGCGTAACCTAGTCCCGGCCAGCGCCGAAGGCAAGCCTTTATAGTGCCTCAGTCAGCGTCCCGATCCCGCCGGATATAGGTCAGAAAAGCGCTGCTGCGGCCTGCCCTGCCGGCCTTTTGCTCATATCGGGTGGCGGGCCAGTCGTCCGGGCGGACGCGCCAGTCCCCGGGTACACGGGCCTGCCACGAGAAGGCCTGCTGTTTTTGCATGTGCCACAGAATCCATTCCAGATATCCCGGATCGTCAGTTGCGATGCGAAGTTCCGCGCCGTCCCGCAGGGCATCCGCAAGACGGTCGATAACCGGCGTGGAAACAATCCGGCGCTTGTTGTGCCGCGTCTTGGGCCAGGGGTCCGGGAACAGGATGAACGCCCGATCTATTGACGCGGCCGGCAGGCGATCGACCAGCTGACGCGCGTCATCCCTGTACAGCCGGACATTGTGGAGGTCGTCGTCCCGGATGTGCCCGAGCAGCTTGACCACACCGTTGATAAACGGCTCGCAGCCGATAATGCCCGTGCGCGGATTGTTTTTGGCCTGCCAGGCGAGATGCTCGCCGCCGCCGAATCCGATTTCCAGCCAGATGCGGTCCATTTGCGCGTCAAACAGACGGTCAGGCGAAAACGTTTCGGGCCCTTCCGCCAGATTGATTTCGATGGACGGCAAAAGGTTTTCGACAAGCGCCTGCTGGCCGGGCCTCAGCCGTCGGCCCTGCCGCCGCCCGTAAAGTATGCGGCGGCGGGCCGGTTGGTCGCGATCAGTCAGGAGACGCTCAGTCGGCGGAATGCAGGGCTCAGGACGCCGCCGCTTTCAGGGCGTCCACCAGATCCGTTTTCTCCCAAGAAAACCCGCCATCGGCGTCGGGCTCGCGTCCGAAATGACCGTAGGCTGCAGACCGCTCATAGATCGGGCGGCTGAGCTTCAGGCCTTCACGGATCCCGCGCGGCGACAGGTCGACGACTTCCTGAATGATCGCTGCAAGTTTGTCCTCGTCCATTATTGCGGTGTCAGCAGTATCGACATAGACCGAGAGCGGCTTCGCGACGCCGATCGCGTATGCAAGCTGGATGACGCATTTCTCGGCCAGCCCGGCGGCAACGACGTTCTTCGCGACCCAGCGCGCGGCATAGGCGGCCGAACGGTCGACTTTCGACGGATCCTTGCCCGAAAAGGCCCCGCCGCCGTGGGGCGCGGCACCGCCATATGTATCGACGATGATCTTGCGGCCTGTGAGGCCGCAATCCCCGTCGGGTCCGCCGATGACAAAGCGGCCCGTCGGATTGACGTAGAATTCCTCTTCCGGGCACATCCAGCCGGCAGGCAGGATGGATTCGACATGCGGGCGCACGATTTCACGAATCCTGTCCTGGTCCATATCCTCGGTGTGCTGTGTCGATACGACGACGGATGTCGCGCGAACCGGTTTTCCGTTCTCGTACTGGAGCGTCACCTGGCTTTTGGAATCCGGGCCGAGACCTGAATTCGCGTCGGCATGGCGTGCCTTGGCAAGCGACCGGAGAATTTCGTGAGAGTAATAGATCGGCGCCGGCATGAGGGTCGGCGTCTCGGTGCAGGCATATCCAAACATGATGCCCTGGTCGCCGGCGCCTTCATCCTTGTTGCCGGCGGCATCAACGCCCTGGGCGATATCAGCGGATTGCTGGTGAAGATGGATTTCGACCTCTGCATTTTTCCAGTGGAAGCCGTCCTGCTCGTACCCGATATCCTTCACGGCATCGCGGGCAACCGCTTCGATCATGTCCTTGGTGATAGATTCCGGCCCGCGGACCTCGCCTGCCAGCACAATGCGGTTCGTGGTCGTCAGGGTTTCGCAGGCCACGCGGGACAAGGGATCCGCGCCAAGATAGAGATCCACGACGGCATCGGAGATTCGGTCGGAGACCTTGTCCGGATGTCCTTCGGAAACGGATTCGCTGGTAAAAAGATAAGTTCCCTTGGGCACGTTCTGCCTCCTCGAAATTGGTTATTGTCTGGACCCGCCCGGAAGGGTTCGATCCTGCCCAACAGGCGGTAAGTTTCTACAGGCGGTGCAGTGTTGTGACAATAACCGCGCACGAGGTCAAGCAATCTGGAAGGTGCCGATGAGTCCCGTCATCGCGACAGGACGCGTGAGAAAAGTCCCTATCGGGCGTTGCCGAAATCAGCCGTCGGCGAAGGACTTGCCAAGCTGCTTGGTCAGTTCGAACACCCGCCGGCGCACCTTTGGATCGGTGATCTTGTAATAGGAGCGCACGAGTTCGAGCGTCTCGCGTTTCGCCATCGGATCATGATCGTATTCGGCCTGCGCCTCGGCGAGGCCCGTCTTGCCGCGCTTCCGCGTGAAGGTGGGCGAAATTTCTTCGAAGAAATAGTTGATCGGAACGTCAAGGACTTCTGCAATATGGTACAGGCGGCTCGCCCCGATGCGATTAGCGCCGCGTTCGTATTTCTGGACCTGCTGAAAGGTAAGGCCAAGTGCCTCGCCCAGCTTTTCCTGGCTCATGCCGAGCATCGTCCGGCGCTGCCGGACACGACTGCCGACATGTACGTCTACGGCCTCGGGTCCGCCCCTGGTACGGATGGGGGTTGCACGCTTTTTCTTTGTCTCTTCTGGATTGTCCATAACGTTTTCGTTTTCTCGTGAATTGCTGGTCGTCGACGCCATGTTCCCCGAGAAAGCACTTGTTCGCTCCGGGCCTACCTGACTACTGACTGAGGAAGAGGGGAGTATACTCCCCTTACAACAAACTGCCACAAAATTGTTTCGACATGTTTCATTTCGTGATGGTTGATTGTCTTTTTCCCAACACAACCGCCGCTAAAAACATCAGCAGGACCATGGTCCCCGGGATACCGTTGCCGTATCGGGAGAACAGGGTCCGGCTGGCTGACGCCAGAGGAAGGCCGGAATCCAGCGCGCCGGCCCGGTCGAGACCGAGACGCGCGACCACCCGTCCATAGGAATCGATCACACCCGATATTCCGGTATTCGCGGCGCGCACCACCGGAAGACCTTCCTCGACGGCACGAAGGCGGGCAGACGCGAAATGCTGGTGGGGGCCCGCGCTGATGCCGAACCAGCCGTCATTGGTGATATTCAGCAGCCATGACGGACGATCGGCTCTGTCGAGAACGCGACCCGGAAAGATCACCTCGTAGCATATAAGCGGGCTGACGGCCGGCAGGCCCGGCAGACGAAGCGTGCGCGGGCCGGGGCCGGCGGAGAAATCGAGCGCGCCTGCGGTAATCTTCTCGAGCGGCAGATATTCCCGCAGAGGCATGTATTCGCCGAACGGCACCAGGTGATGCTTGTCGTATACGGCGGCGACTTCTGCCGCGTCGTCCACCGCCACCAGACTGTTCCAGACGCGGATCACGCGACCATCCTGCCTTTCCAGCCTGACGGCGCCGGTCAGGAGCAGGCCTTGCGGCGGCACTGCGCGCCGCATCACTGCGCGGCGCGCAGCGTCCGTCGATACCGAGAAAGGTGCCGCCGTTTCCGGCCATATCACATGAGTAGCACGGCCATCGCCGCGGTCGCCGCTCAATACCAGGTGTCGCGCATAATTCCGGGCCCGGTTTTCGGGCAGCCATTTGTCGCGTTGCGCGATATTGGGCTGAACAATTCTAAGCGTTACGCCGGGAACATCGTCGCGCGGTGCGTCGGCAAGGCGCAGCACGCCGGCAATCGCAATCAGAAAGATCAGAGCGATTCCGGGAACGCCCCAACGCCGTTGCCGCCCCGCCGGGGACCCGAACATTGCCAGCCCGGCCGCGGCAAACACTGTGACTGCGGAAAGGCCGTACACGCCGACCCAGGCCGCGGACTGAAGAACCGGCGGCGCGGCGACCCAGACATTCCCGACCGGATTCCACGGAAACCCTGTCAAAATTGTCCCCCGGACCCATTCGAAAAAGGTCCATGCGGCGGCAAGGGCAAGTATGCGGCCGATGCCGGGCGACCAGACCTTTCGGGCAAGCACGGCCATCGCACCGATGAACAGGCCAAGGCCAAACGAAAGTCCGAGGACCGCAAACGGAATCATCCAGGCGAAGCGCGCCGCATCCACAAGCAGTGCGTTGGCGACCCAGTAGAGCCCCGCCGCGAAATATCCCGCGCCGAACATCCAGCCCACACCGAATGCGCTGCGCGAGTTGGGCGCACCGTCAAGCAGCCAGACAAGGCCCGGAAAGGCAATCAGCAGCGCGGGCAGGAAATGAACCGGCGGCTGCGCCGCGACAGCCACAACGCCAAACAGGAACGCGGACAAAAGGCGGCGCCATCCGGAAACGGCCGCGAGTTTTCCTTCGAGGGTTCTGATAAAGCCGGAAATACAGGCGGCGGCACTCATCGCGCCGCATATCCCTGCGCCGAAAATGTCTGCGCCTTACGATCGACATAACGGCGGAGACGGACGTGCGCGGCGCTCATTCGCTTGGTTGGACGGGCACCTGAGACACACGCAATCGCCTGATACGACGGGGATCGGCTTCCAGAACCTCGAACTCGATACCCGATTCATGTCCGATGACCTCGCCGCGGCCCGGAACCCGCCCCGCGAGATAAAATACCAGCCCACCCATCGTATCGATATCCTCCTCCCGTTCGTCCGCCGTCAGGAACGCGCCTGCTTCGGCTTCGAAATCCTCGATCTCGAGACGGGCATCCACATCGATGATACCGCCGCCCCTGCGCACGAGTCCGGGACCGCGGTCTTCATCATGCTCGTCTTCGATCTCACCGATGATCTCCTCGACGAGGTCCTCGATTGTCACCAGCCCGTCAATGCCGCCGAATTCGTCCACCACCAGCGCCATATGCAGCCGCTGGACACGCATTTGCAGCAATAGTTCCAGAACGGGCATCGACGGCGCGACGAAGAGCGGCTTTCGGACAATCTTGCCGATCCCGGTATTCCGATCGACCTCCCAGCAGGGCAGCAGGTCCTTGATGTGCAGCATGCCGACGACGTCGTCGAGATTCTCCCGGAATACCGGCAACCGCGAATGTCCGCACGCGCTCATGAATTTTGCGACATCGGAAATAGACGTCTCGACGTCGACCGCCTTTATGTCGGCGCGCGGGACCATGACGTCATTGACCGTGACGTCGCGGACACTGAGCACATTGCGGAACAGGGTAAGTTCCTCGGCATTGTCGCCGTTGTCTTCAAGTTGAATCAGCTCTTCTATCGTGTCGCGCAGATTGTCCGCGTCGCTGCGACTTCCTGTCAGCGCACGCCACAGGTTTCTGATTCCCGAGCCGCCCTCGGATCCGTCCTCTTCCTGCGGCTTCGAATCATCGCTGAAACTGCTCATATTCCGTCGCCCCCCGCTCGCCGCTCGGCGGCAGCATATGGATCAGATACGCCGAGCGCTTCCAGTATAACAATTTCACGCCCCTCCATTCGATCGGCATCAGCATCGTTCTCGTGATCGTATCCGCACAGGTGCAGCACACCGTGAACAACGAGATGGCGCAGATGATCCGCCGGCGCGATACCCGCATTCTTCGCCTCGGCCATCACGGTTTCAATCGCAATGACAACATCGCCAAGCAACACAGGCGCAGCCGCGGGGCGCCAATCGGTTTCCGCCGGGAAGGACAGAACATTCGTCGGACCGGTCCTGCCCCGCCACTGAAGATTCAGTTCGGCAATCGCCTTATCGTCCGTCAGCAGGATGCTGAGTTCGATTGCGCTCCCGGACAGCGTCCCGGCCACGTTCTCGTCGCGCAGCGCCGCCTGCGCGGCCGCAGATACGATATTATGGGCATCCGGGATACAGACCGCCCATCCGTCGGCCTCGACAAGGATGTCGATTTCAAGGTCCGGCGCCAGACAGTCTTCAACCATTTTCATCGACCCGCGCTTCGGCCGCCTCATAGGCGTTTACGATACGTGACACCAGCTCGTGACGCACGACGTCTTCGGCATTCAGCAGCGTCGTCGAGACACCGGGCACACCGTCCAGCGTTTTGACTGCGTGACGAAGCCCGGACGCGACCCCCCTCGGAAGATCGATCTGGCTGAGGTCGCCGGTAACAACCATGCGGGCATTTTCGCCGAGCCGTGTCAGAAACATTTTCATCTGAACCGGCGTCGCGTTCTGAGCCTCGTCCAGAATGACGAACGCATTGGACAGGGTGCGGCCGCGCATGAACGCCAGCGGCGCAACTTCTATTTCGCCTGTCTCAAGCCGACGGTCTACCTGTTCGGGCGGCAGCATGTCGTAGAGGGCGTCATAGAGGGGACGAAGATAGGGATCGATCTTGTCTCGCATGTCGCCCGGCAGGAACCCGAGACGTTCCCCCGCCTCCACAGCCGGACGGGAGAGAATGATCCGGTCCACCCGGCCGGCGGTCAGCATCGACACGGCCATCCCGACCGCCAGATAGGTCTTTCCCGTTCCCGCAGGCCCAAGTCCGAAGGCAAGCTCGCTATCCATGAGGGTGCGCAGATAGCGTTGCTGTCCTGCCGACCGCGGCGAGATATGACGTTTGGGTGTGCGGATGACCAGCTTGCCCCCGCCAAGCTCCGCCACCCCCGCTGCCTGCGCCTCGGCGGCGCTGCGCGCCAGCCGCACCGCCGCATCGACCTCCGCAAGCGCGACATCCAGCCCGTCTGCCAGCCGCACGTAAAGTGACTGCAGGGCGGCACGCGCGATTTCGGCGACAGATGGATCGCCTGTGACGATTATGCTGTTGCCCCGCGATGCGACGGTGACGCCAAGGGTTTGTTCTATTCTTGCGAGATGACGGTCGAAGTCGCCGTAGAGGGCGGGAAGAAGCCGATTGTCATCGAACTCGAGTGCCAGGGACAACGGCGTGGCCGTCTCACCTGATGTGGCATGCTGACTCAAACGGTCGCTGGCTCCTGAAGGGCGGCGTCTGTGTCCCGGACGGGCAACGCCGCGAGTGAATTGGGATGGGCGGAGAGAATTCGAACGTCAACGGTTCGACCGAAAGCAGCCGCTGCGTCTGCCGCAGAACCAAAATCGACATGTACCGAATGCATCCACGGGCTGCGTCCGGCACGCTGAGAATCGCTTCGTCCGGGCCGGTCTAACAGGACAGGAATCGTCGTTCCGACAAAGGTCTCGTTGCACGATATCTGCTGCTCGTTCAACAGCGCCTGCAGACGGGACAGTCTCTCCGATTTAACTTCTTCGGAGACCGCGTCGTCCATCGCCGCCGCCGGCGTCCCCGGGCGCGGACTGTATTTGAAAGAATAGGCCTGCGCATATCCGACGGCGCGGATGAGGTCCATCGTCGCCTCGAAATCGGCGTCGGTTTCACCCGGATGGCCGACGATAAAATCGGACGAAAGCGCTATATCGGACCGCGCGGCGCGGAGTGAATCGATAATTCGCAGATAATCCGCGGCCGTATGCTGACGGTTCATCGCCGCGAGCATGGAATCCGAACCCGACTGCACCGGAAGATGCAGATACGGCATCAGCGCATCGATCCTGCCGTGGGCTTCGATCAGGTCGGGAGTCATGTCGCGCGGATGCGACGTGGTATACCGGATCCGCTCAAGACCCTCTATTGCGGCAAGCTCTGCGGCCAGTGCCGCCAGCCGCCATTCGCCGCCCGACGGGGATCGCCCGTGATAGGCATTCACATTCTGTCCGAGGAGGGTTATTTCGCGCGCACCGCCCTCCACAAGCTGGCGGGCTTCGGCGATCACATCGGCTGCGGGCCGCGAATATTCGGCGCCGCGGGTGTAGGGCACCACGCAAAAAGCGCAGAACCGGTCGCACCCTTCCTGGATGGTCAGAAATGCGGAAGCCCCCTGCGAGGCCGCCTCGGGCAGGAAATCGAACTTGGGTTCGACCGGAAACTCGGTGTCGATGATGCCGCGCCCCGCGCCCGTGCGACTGGACATTTCACGGGTCGCGCGGGCGACCATCTCAGGCAGGCGGTGATAGGTCTGCGGCCCGAAAACCAGATCCACATAGGGCGCGCGGCGGACCATTTCCGCCCCCTCCGCCTGGGCGACACAGCCGGCAACGCCAATCATCATCGGCGTTCTGCCCGCTGCGCGATCCTGCTTCAGCGCGCGCAGACGACCGAGCTCGGAATACACTTTCTCGGCTGCTTTTTCACGAATATGGCATGTATTCAGAATGACCAGATCCGCATCTTCGGGGGCGTCGACATGACTGTATCCGAGCGGCGCGAGCACGTCCGACATGCGCGCGGCATCGTACACATTCATCTGGCAACCATAGTTCTTGATATGAAGCGTTTTCGCCAAGGAGGCTTTCCCGGATCGGTTGTCAGAGCTGTCTGTCGGAACGTCTGTTGCCCACGCGCTCATCACCGTCGGCATCGGTACCCTGAACGGCCGCCAGCGCACCGCGCATTTTTCCGCTATCGCTCAATTTTCGCAAACTACCATCGGGGGTCAAACTGTCAACCGATCTATAGGCCGCGAGAGAACGGCGCGAATATCCCTGCCGGTCACGAAGCTTCCAATTTTTTCAGACCATCGAGCCGGCCTGCATTTGCGATGGACACACCGCTCGCGACCACCTGAAAACAGTGGTCGGCAAGGCCCTTTCGCGTCTCGTATTCCCGGATCGTGACGGGCTCGTGAAAGACCACATCGACCGTTGCATGGCCGAGCCCTGCCACTTCCCAGAAATGGGGTGCCAGGGTCATGTCGCCATACCAGGCGAAATACGGTCGCAGCGCCCGCCCCACGGGCATGCCGTCGAGGCGCGTATAGGCGATTGACACCGGCTGCACCCGCAACGGCTCACCGTTCGGTTCGATCTGGGCAACGCTGAACAGGGCGCTTTTGAACGGCAGAACAGCGTTCCCGTCAGAGCTTGTCCCTTCGGGGAAAAGGATCAGACTGTCGCCTTCTTCCAGACGCCGGACCATCTCATCGCGCTGCGCTGTCGCCTTTGCCGGCCGACGATCGACAAAAATCGTGCGCTGCAATCTGGCAAGGCTTCCGAACAAGGGCCAACCGGCGACTTCGGCCTTCGCGACGAAGGATGCCGGCAGCAGGGCGCCGAGAATGGAGATATCCGAGTAGGATGTGTGATTGCAGGCAAACAGGACCGGTCCCTTGTCCACCATCTCGCCATACGTGCGGATCTGGAAGCCGAGAATCCGGACGCAGAGCCCATGATAGAAAAGCGGCAGCCGGATCGAAAGTCTCCGGTTGAACCGGACGGCAAAAGCCTGAACGGGCAGAAGTGCGGCCGTTACGGCGAGATAGGCGACGATCCGGACAAAGGCTCGCAGCGGCGATCCCATTGACTAGAGTCCCTCGTCGTCGCCGTCTCGCCGGCTCTTGCGGTCGTAGTGTTTCATGTATTTTTCCGTCACCAGATCCGTCTTCACGATGATGCTGACATCCGTGGTGTTGAACTGGTGATCAACCACCGCCCCATCCCCGACAAAGCCGCCGAGACGGAGATAGCCCTTTATCAGCGGCGGCAGTTCCGCGAGCGCCTGGCGCTGGTCAATCTGATCTTCCGGCAGGAGCCGCATGTCGACATAGCGCTCTTCGAGAGCGACCGGGCGAAGCGCCGGCGGCGCAAGGTGGTAATGATAAAGATAGGACAGGGGCAGGGCGAGGGTCTTCGGGTCCGTGCCGGGCATGCTCGCACAGCCGAACATGATGGCGATATCATAGTGAAAGATGTATGCGGCAATGCTCTGCCAGAGCAGCTGCATCGTCGGGCGGTTCCGGTATTCCTCCTCGACGCAGGAACGCCCGAGCTCAAGCGTGGGACCCTGCCCGGTGACAATCCGCCCGATTTCATATTCATCTGCGGTGTAGAACCCGCCATTCTTCTCAGCGACCGTGCTGCGCAACAGCCGGTACGTGCCGACGACACCACCGGGCAGATCGGCACGCTTGGTATCGATCACCAGAAGATGGTCGCAAATCTCGTCGAAACGGTCGAAGTCACGTCGCGCCGCCTTCACCGCAGGTGACGGGATCGCAGACATCTCGTCATAGAAAACCCGATAGCGCAGGGATTGCGCCGCCTCTATCTCCTCGGCGGTGTTCGCCAGGCGGGCGACAAGATTGCCGACATGTATCGGCTCAAACGCGTCAAACGGAACCTCCGCGCCATCCATCAGTTGTTTGCCTTGGGACCGCCTGACGGCGCCCTCACTTTTCGACCTCGTCGTCATCGCCGATCGGCACGCAATATAATTCGAGCCGTTCGCCGACGATCTTGAAACCGAGGTCCGCCGCAATCCTGCGTTTCAGCGCTTCGAGCGATTCGTCCTCGAACTCGACGACCTCACCGGTGCGGACATTTATAATGTGATGGTGATGTCCATCGCCGTCTTCCGCGGTTTCAAACCGCGCACGTCCGTCCCGAAAATCATGCCGTTCCAGAATCTGCGCTTCTTCGAACAGGCGTACCGTCCGGTAAACCGTTGCGAGACTTATTCTGTCATCGATGGAGGCCGCACGTTTGTGAAGCTGCTCCGCGTCGGGATGATCCTCCGCAGCAGACAGCACCTGCGCGATGACCCGCCGCTGGCCGGTCATCTTGAGGCCTTTGTCTTTGCAAAGCTGTTCTATTCGTGAGGGCATTGACGTTTCCACGCCTCTGAAATTAGGCAATGGGAACAGTATAGTCAAAAAATTGCGGTCAGAACATGGCTTCGGATAAATACAGGGAATCGGCTATTCGCCGCCCCGGCGTTTGCCAAGCCCGATCTTTTTCGCGAGGGAACTGCGTTGTTTCGCATAGTTCGGCGCGACCATCGGATAGTCTGCCGGCAATCCCCACTTTTCGCGATATTCTTCCGGAGACATGCCATAGGCAGTGGACAGATGCCGTTTCAGCATCTTGAGTTTCCGGCCATCTTCCAGACAGATGATATAGTCCGGCGTTACCGAGCGGCGAACCGAGACGGCCGGCTGCGGTTTTTCGGCCATCGTCTCACCACCGAGACCCGCGAGGGACTCATGAACCGTCTTGATTAGGATGGGCAGATCGCTTATCGCGACGCTGTTGTTTTGAACATGGGATGCGACTATATCCGCTGTCCAAGCAATGATGTCGTTGCCATCAGAAGAAGAATTCTCACTCATTCGTCGCGCCTTTGATCAGTAGAAACGGCGACTTTATAAGATTGAATCTACAGTTTCGCAATGTTTTTTTAATACTTGATAGATGAATAGAAAAAACAAGTCGGCTGACTATTTTATCGACATCACGCAAGAAGTGTGTCCGATGACGTTCGTTAAAACTCGGCTGCAGATAGAAAAGATGAATTCAGGAGAAATGCTGGTAATCCGCCTTCTCGGCGACGAACCGTTGAAAAACGTTCCCGATTCTCTGACGGAACTCGGTCATCGGGTTATCAGAATAGAGCGCGAACGCCAAGACGCCGATCTATACACGCTGATAATAGAAAAAAAGTAGTCGCGGACACTTGTTACAGGAAAAATCCCGCCGGCCGCCATTGACACGGCTCATCCGGGGGCTTGCATAGCCTGTATCTCAAGCTGGCAGGACATCGTCAGCGCGGCGGCGGTCGTGCCATCCTTGCGGGTATAGTAATCCGGCCTTCTTCCAACCGGCTCCAGTCCCCGCCCGGAATAAAGACGGCGGGCGATGTCGTTATCTTCCGCGACTTCCAGAAAGAGCTTCGTTGCGCCACCCGCAGAAGCGTATTCGATGGCGCCATCGAGCAGAAAACCGCCAAGGCCGTCGCCCCGCAGTTCCGGTGAAACGGCAAGTGACAATACTTCGCATTCGTCGGCGGCGTGGCGCAGCAAGGTAAAGCCCGCCACGGTCCGTTTGCGTTCATGTCGCGCGACAATGCCATGCGCCCCGGGCATCGCCAGGATGCGCCGTATCATCGCCCCGGTCCAGGCATCGTCGAAGGACAACGCATGAATGCGTGCCATCATGCCTATGTCCGGCTCCTCGACCAGGGACAGTTCATAGCCCGTCATTGCTTCAGACGTCCTCCGTTCACGGGGATTTTTGCTTCCGGTACCCTGAGATATAAGGGAGAGAGCGTATCCGGCGCCACCCCCTGTTTTTCGAAAATTGTCCGGGCTAGTGCGGCCACGTCAACCGGATGGGGGTTGCCGGACCCCGGATCGCGCCGCAGAAGACCCGGATCCCCGTCATAGGACGACAGCAATCTGTCGACCGCATTGCCCGCCAGAACAGGTTGCATCGATCCAATCAGCAGAAACAGATCTTGCGCCGTCATGACTTCGGGCGCGCCGTGCGGCGCGCCGTCGGAACCGAATATCTGGGCGAAGAAATCCGCGCGCCGCGTCTCCAGCACGCAGAGGACGGGATGGGGCGATGCCGCACCGCCGCCGACGACGCCACGTGCAACGGCCTGCAGGGAAGACACCCCGATCGCCGTCGCCCCCGACGCAATCGCGAACCCGCGCGCGGCCGCAATGCCGGTCCTGACGCCGGTGAAGGAGCCGGGGCCGCGCGTCACGCCGATCAGGTCGACATTCGTCAGCGCAATCCCTGCCGTCCCTGCCAGTTCCTGCACCATGGGCACCAGGGCTTCGGCGTGGCCGCGGCTCATCGCCGCCTGGCGCACACCGAGTATGTCACCATCCTCGACAAGAGCCGCAGCGCAGATATCGGCGCTGGTCTCCAGCGCCAGAATCAGGGTCATATCAGGGTCATGGCACGAAACTGCCTGTCTTATGATTCGATCCAGCCATGATAGCTTTATGATCCGTCTCTGGCACGAGAAACAGCGGGCGCAACCCGCAGGAGCAAAACATGGCACTGATCGATATCCGCAATCCGGACTTCGATGTCGAGATCAAGATCGCCTATGCGACCGCCAACAACTTCACCGGGGTGCCGGTTTATGCGCGGCCCGGCTGTTATCTGCATGAGGACGCGGCAACCGCCCTGTCGGAAGCCATCCGGCTGGCCAGCGTCCTGGATCTCCGGTTTCGCATTTTCGATGCGCTCCGCCCCAGCGAAGCCCAGTGGACCCTGTGGAATCATACGCCTGACCCGGAGTTCCTCGCAGACCCCAATCGCGGCTCGCCGCATTCGCGCGGCGTCGCCATCGACCTGACGTTGATCGATGATCGCGGCAACGACCTCGACATGGGGACCGGCTTCGACGCTTTCACCCCGCTTTCGCATCATGGCAATCCCGGCGTCAGCGCCGAGGCGCAACGGAACCGTCACCTGCTGATGGGCATCATGACGACCGCGGGCTGGGATTTTTACCGCAATGAATGGTGGCACTATCAGTTGTTCAATGCGCGTGACTACGATCTGGTGCAGGATGCCGATCTTCCCGAACCGATGATGCCGCCCGGCGCCCTGAACGGCCCGCCCGGCAATCCCGTCTCATAACCACAGATGCCACAGGCAACGGGCCGCAGACTGCAATATGACGGCTGTTTTATCCGTAAATCTTTTGATAACAGGCTTGTGAACAGAATTATTGACGCACTACAGTGCGAATTCTGGGTGGGTTTATGGAAATCAAGATGAAAAAGATCGTTCGCAACCGGATAGCGGCACTCTCATTTGCCATTGGGATGGCGGCAGGCCTGCCGCTGCCGACCCAGGCCGCAGAGCAGGCGGATTCTGCCGTCGTCGTGATGTATCACCGTTTCGGAGAGAGCGTCCATCCATCGACGAATATCCGTCTCGACCAGTTTGAAGCCCATCTGGCGGAGCTCGCAAAGCCCGAATATACCGTCCTGCCGATCCCGGAAATTATCGCCCGGCTGAAGGCCAGACAGCCTCTTCCGGACAGGACCGTCGGTATTTCGATCGACGATGCGTTTCTGTCCGTCTACGCCGAAGCCTTCCCGCGGCTGAAAAAAGCCGGCTTCCCCTTCACGCTCTTCGTTGCGACAGAACCGGTAGACAACCGCGTCGGCGGCTATATGAGCTGGGACCAGATCCGCGAGATGAAGAAGGCCGGCGCGACAATAGGCAGCCAGACCCACACCCATTTGCATATGGCCTCCTCCAGTCCCGGGCAGAACCGGGCCGACCTGCAAAAATCCAACGAACGCTTCCGGGCGGAACTTGGCGAAGCGCCGACGATCATCGCATATCCTTTCGGGGAATACAGTCTCGCCGTGGCAGCAGTGGCAAAAGAGGCGGGGCTTACCGTCGGCTTCGGACAACATTCCGGCGTGCTGCACCCCGACGCCGACATGACCTACCTTCCGCGGTTTGCGATGAATGAAAATTTTGGCGGCGACAGCCGCTTCCGACTGGCCGTCAATGCGCTGCCGTTGAAGGTCTCGGACGTGTCTCCTGGCGACCCGATGCTGAGCCGCGACAACAATCCGCCGATTCTGGGATTCACCGTCAACGGTCCCGCCGCAGAAAGGCTCTCGCGGCTCGCCTGTTACGCGTCAGGTCAGGGCAAGGCAAGAATAGAGCGGCTGGGCGCCCGGGTCGAAGTCCGGCTGGAGAACGCGTTCCCGAGCGGCCGCGCCCGCATCAACTGTACGATGCCTACCCGGGACGGCCGATGGCACTGGTACGGGCTGCAGTTTTTCGTGCCGAAGGGATAGCGCTCTGGCTGACCCGACAGCCGGCCCGTCTTGAGGCGGGCCGTTGTCAGGCGCTGGGTGAGACGGACCGGCCCAGCCGCGCGCCATCGAACACGCGCAAGGTGTTTGCCCGCATAATCACACGGATCGTCTGCACATAGGCGACACCGCGTTCCGAATACCGCAACAATGCCCCGGCGAGATTATAGCCGTCTATGTCGCCGTTTTCGGTCCGCATCCTTGCACGCGCCTGACGGAAGTCCTTATAGGCAGGATGACTGTTGAGATTATGGACGTAGGATTTCACCCCATCGATCAGATGGTCGAATGCGCGAACCCGGAACGATTTACCTTCCGCCCGCTCCATTGGCACGATCCCTTTCTTGTGCGCCTTGTAGGCCCGCTGGCCGAACAGGGCGTTACCCTCTCTCGCAAAGCGGGACGTGCCCCACCCGCTCTCCTCTGCAGCCTGGGCAATCGCGAGGGATGGCGGGACGATGTCCACATGGGTCAACAGGACAGCCGGGTCCGCGCTCCCCGATCCATATCGATCCGCTATTTCCTCCAGCCAACGCTGGTCCTCTGCGGCCGGCAGGCGGCCTTCGGCGGCTTGATCGCGCAGCGAGACGAGACGTGCCCGGTCCTGCAGGATCAGCTCATTGACGTGCAGAATCAGCGGCAGCGTCGACTTGATAAACGTGGTCTTGCGCAGATCGGCGCGGGGTTCGTGCCGCAGATCCTGCGGCAGGCTCGCCAGAAACAGGCGGGGCACTTCGCCGTGAACACGCACGCCGTCGATCTCGTACCCGATCGTGCGGAACAGGTCCCATAATTTGCCCGTTGTGGAGGCGAGACTTACATCGACCGGTTTCGCGAGCCTCTCCACATCGAGCGCTGCTTCACCCGCGCCGGGTTGGGGAGCTTCGAAACCGGCGGACCCGGCTTCTTCGCCGTGCCCCGCGGCCGCGACGGGGTCGGACACATGCGATGTTTTCAGTGCGCCAAGCGCAAACATCGTCGCGGTGCCGGCGACAAGCAGCGCGATGGCTGTTTTATGAAAGACCGTAACTGCGTCCGCAGATGCTGTGCCCGAATTGGCCATCTTTCGTTCATCCTCTCAACGTCGCCCGTATTTTTCCGGGTCGGTTCCGTTTTCCTGTTTCTTCCGCGGCCAGGCCCTCGCCCGGTCCGGTTAATGCGCCCCCGTGAGCTGTCGGAAGCCCTATTCGATCGCCTCTACCCGCAAGACATCGGGCACGTAGAATTTCAGAAGGTTCTCCACCCCCATCTTCAGTGTCGCCGTCGAGCTCGGGCAGCCGACGCAGGCGCCCTGCAGGCTCAGATAAACGACGCCGCGTTCGAACCCGCGATAGACGATATCGCCGCCATCGAGCGCCACGGACGGCCGTATCCGCGTATCGAGCAGTTCCTTGATCTGCCCGACAATGCCGGTCTCATCGTCGTCACCGACCACGCCGGATCCCGCGTCGGCAATCTCCGCCGGCCGGACCACCGGATCGCCGGACGCGAAATGCGCCTCTATGCCTGCGGTGACTGACGGTTCCAGTGTCCGCCAGTCCGCCGTCTCGCTTTTCGCTACGGAGACGAAATCCGCCCCGAAAAAAACGCCTTTCACCCCGTCGATCCCGAACAACCGGCGCGCGAGCGGCGCCTGGTCCGCCATGTCGGGTGACGCGAAATTAGCCGTGCCTTCCGACATCACCGGACATCCGGGGATGAATTTGAGCGTGGCTGGATTTGGGGTTGCTTCGGTAACGACGTTAATCATTTCGCCTGATCTCGGTCTGTTATTCGCGACGGTTTTTGGAGGTCCGAATTGTCTGTCGCCCGACCGAAATTGGGTTAAGCAGAAGTTAAGATCAACCCGAAACTGACCGCGCCGGAACCGCCTTTCCGCAACCCTTTGAAATTCCGTCCGGATTAATTTCGTTTCGGATGCGGAAAGTTATGGGGATTATGGTTAATGGGAGATGAACAGGTTCTGTCGCCCCGATAGGCTGATCCGATCGGGGAGTCCTGCTTTCGGGACAAGAGGCGCTGGAATTAACCATTCCGGTCGCCTGGATGATGCTTGAGGGCCACTCGGAGGGCTAGAGAATCAGGCGTTCAGGTGCGCCATCGCAGGGTCGTTTCCGAGAGCGGATTCTGAAAAGGCCTGCCGGCGGACGAGCTGCGTTCCCACTCGTTCTTCAGCCGGAAATACCATTTCGCCTGTTGATCGGGCTGACCGGTCAGACGCAAGGCCGGATCCCAGCGCAGACCCTGCGCCTGTTTTTCGAACACCACCTGATCCTGCCGCAGAAACGAGCGGACAAAGGGCATCGCCAGCGGTTTAAACAGGGTCAGCCACGGCATGGACCACCACATCATATGTGTGGTGAGCGTGCGGTTGTCATCGACCGGGGTGCACGCCGTCATGCCGCAGTAAAAATTCCGGCCCGCGCGGATATGTTCGATCCGGATGCCGGGCAGGGCGAAGGCGATCTGAACTTCAGGCGCGCCGCCGAGCAGCCGGTAGATTCTGGAATTCGACGATGCCGTGTGGGATGTCATGTCGAAACCAAGCGGCGACGGGGCAAAATGCTTTTCCTTGTCCCGTCGTTCTCCGGGCCGTCGCCACCACCAGGATTCATGTACATGCGGCGTATGCGCGGGGTCGATCAGTCCGACCACGGCATGATCGATATTCACCGGAAACTCCAGGGCATGGACAATCTGCGGTGCGGCATCGCCGACGTCGGGCACCTCGGGGACCGCTATATCGGCGCCGTCGCCTTCTCCGAACCAGATCCAGACGACACCCTGGCGTTCACGGACGGGAAAGCTCGCGACCGTGATTTTGCCGAGATCGACGGGATCTTCCGCCACAAGCGCCGGAACGGACGTGCAGCATCCGTGGCGGTCGAATGTCCAGCCGTGATAACAGCATTCGACCTCATCGTCCCGGATCCGCCCGGCGGACAAGGGGGCGCCCCGGTGAGGGCAGTTGTCACGCAGCGCAAAGACATCCCCCGTCGATGTCCGGCCGAAGACGACCGGCTGTCCGCAGATTTCCCGGTGCACAAGCGCACCCCTGGCGACATCGCGCGTGGCGATACCGAAATACCAGATGTTGCGAAGAATCAGCGGGGACGATGGCACGGAAGACGGGGACAAGTCGGGAACAGGACCGGTGCGAACGTCAGGTCAGCATATCGAGCTGTTCGGACGTCAGCGTCCCCGGAACGATGGTTATGGGGATCGGGAATTTGCCCGACATCTTGCCGGCGATCGACGACACCAGCGGACCCGGACCCTTCTTGTCGGTGCCGGCACCCAGCACCAGGATCGAAATCCGGGGTTCTTCCTCGATCAGGGCCAGAACCGTCTCTGCCGGCTTTCCTTCCCGCACGTAGAGCGTGGGTAGCTCGCCGGTCCATTCCTGGACCTGGGAAGAATGCTTGTGCAGAAAATCCTCGGCTTCGGCGCGGGCTTCCTCGCGCATCTTTTCCTCGACCGACATCCAGTGCTGGAATTCAGCCGGCTCCATGATGTACAGCAGTGCGAGCCGCCCGCCGGTCCGCCGCGCGCGGCAGGCCGCGAAATAAATCGCGTTTACGCATTCCTCCGTGTTGTCGACGACACACAGGAAGACACGGTTGCTCCGCATGGACGGATTCGGCGGCGCATTATCCGCAAAATCCGTTTCTTCCGGCACGCTATCGGCAATGTCACCAGTCATCGTCACGCCCTTCTGAAGATCACGCCAGCCAGCCAGCCTGCCATAAGGGCGATCGCGATGGCAATCATTCCGTACCAGGCTGCGTGCTCATGCGCAAAGTCGTATATTTTCGCTTCAAGTCCAACCTTACGCACGGTCAATGGCGTTTTCTCGCTGCTGACGAGCCTGCCGTCCTTGAAAAGATGGACGGTCACCTGATAGGTCCCGGTCGGCACGTTGACCGGAAAGGGTATCGTCGAGCGGAACAGGCGACCGCGAATGATTTTTATATCGGATATGTCTTCGCTATAGAGCGCCTGGCGTTCCTTGGATCGAATAAATGCATCGCGGAATTTCAGATCCCTCTCCGCGTTACCTTGCGAGCGTGTCGTGAGATCGATCCGCCCCGATCCGATTTGCAGCTTTTCAAGGACCTGTGGCGACGCGATCTCGCTGAGCGGTTTCGACGCGGCCGTCCGGTAATAGGCCGGCGCGTCTTCGAACGTTACAGACATGCCGTTTACCCAGATGCCGGCAACCCGCTCCTTCCGGCGAATGATCTCGTCCCGCTTCGGGCCTTCGACAGTAACGACGATGTCGCCGAAGCCTTCGGTCGCGCCAAACAGGAGAAGTTCGGCGCCGGTAAACCCCGTCGAGATCGCGACTTCGCGGGTCGACAGATCGGCAACGATGCTTTGCGCATTCGCCGGTACCGGCGCGCAAAGCGCGCCTAAAACCACACTCCACCGGACCACCCATTTCGACAGCGGCGACAGGAGGCGCGACATCAGTGTGCCCCCCCGATCCCGAGCGAGTACAGGTCATCCGGCGTCGCCACGAGAGTCCAGGCGACCCGCGCGCAGACGGCGAGCACGATCAGGCCGAGTGCGATGCGCACCTCTTCGCCGCGCAACCGCGAACCGACGCGCGCGCCGATCTGCGCGCCGATCACGCTGCCGACAACCAGCAGCATGGCGAGGACGATATCGACGGTCTGGTTGTTGACCGACTGCAGAAACGTGACGTTGGCCGTCACAAAAACAATCTGGAACAGCGATGTGCCGACGACGACCGAGGTCGGCATGCCGAGCAGGTAGATCATCGCCGGGACCATAACGAAGCCCCCACCGACACCCATAATGGCCGCCAGAATGCCGACAACAACACCTACCCCGAGGGGCAACAGGGCGCTGATATACAGTTTCGAGCGCCGGAAGCGCATCTTGAATGGCAGGCCATGGAGCCAGGTGTGATGATGGAGCTTTCGCCGCGGCGCCGACGGATTGCGGCTCCGGAACCAGGCGCGCACGCTTTCGACCACCATCAGGATCCCGACAATGCCAAGGAACAGCACGTATGAAACCGCGATCACGAAATCGATCTGGCCGATCTCGCGCAGGAAGGTGAAGAGCGAGACGCCCAGCGTCGATCCGATAAAGCCGCCGATCATGAGGACGACCCCCATCCGGATGTCGACATTCCCGCGGCGCCAATGCGCCAGCGCCCCGGACACGGATGCCGCGACGACCTGATTGGCCTCCGTCCCGACCGCAACGGCGGGCGGCACCCCAATAAAAATAAGCAGCGGCGTCATCAGAAAGCCGCCACCGACACCGAACATCCCGGACAGAAAACCCACCATGCCACCGAGCCCAAGCAGCATAAGCGCGTTGAGCGACATTTCGGCGATCGGCAGGTAAATCTGCATGGTCGGATCTTATTGGATTTAGGTGATAGCGATCTTTTTGCGCCCTTCGACCCGACGGCGCAAGGGGGTTCCGGACATAGGCGTCACCTTGTCACGCATACCTATCGCCAACGGGCATCTCCGGGGTGCGCCGGCACGGAGCCCCGGCACCGGGCGGACGCGCAGTGTCAGGCCGAAATCAGCCCGACTATTTCATGTATTTCCTTCAGGATCGGATCGGCTATCGCCCGGGCGCGTTCGGCACCGTCGGCAAGAATGGCGTCGATATGGCCGGGATCGGCCATCAGCCTGCGCATCTCGTCAGAGATCGGTGCCAGCTTCTCGGTCGCGAGATCGGCAAGCGCCGGCTTGAAATCGCCGAAGCCACGCCCGCCGAATTCCCGCAGGACGTCCGCCGATGTCTGATTGGACAACGCGGCGTAAATCCCGACAAGATTCGCCGCTTCCGGCCGATCCTTCAGGCCTGCCGTTTCAGAGGGAAGCGCTTCCGGATCGGTCTTCGCCCGGCGGATTTTTTTCGAGATTTCATCCGCGGTGTCGGTAAAGGTGATCCGCGACTGGTCGGACGGATCGGATTTGGACATTTTTTTCGATCCGTCGCGCAGGCTCATGACCCGGGTGGCCTCGCCGAAAATAAGCGGCTCGACGATCGGAAAAAATTCGACGCCAAAATCGTTGTTGAATTTCTGGGCAATGTCGCGCGTCAGTTCGAGATGCTGCTTCTGGTCCTCGCCGACCGGCACATGGGTCGCCTTGTATGCCATGATGTCCGCCGCCATCAGGTTCGGATAGGCATAGAGCCCGACCGAGGCGTTTTCCCGGTGCTTCCCCGCTTTTTCCTTGAACTGGGTCATGCGGTTCAGCCAGCCGAGGCGCGCGACGCAGTTGAATATCCAGGCCAGCTGGGCGTGCGCGGATACCTGGCTCTGGTTGAAGATGATGCTGCCCTTCGGATCGATGCCGGCGGCGAGGAACGCGGCCGTCACCTCCCGCGTATTGCCGACCAGGTCTTTCGGGTCCTGCCATACGGTGATCGCATGCAGGTCGACGACACAGTAAATGCATTCGTAATCGTTCTGCAGGCCGACGAAGTTCCGGATCGCGCCCAGGTAATTGCCAAGGTGAAGATTGCCGGTCGGCTGCACGCCGGAGAAAATCCGGTTCATCGCGTAATATCCCGTAATGTAAAGGCGGGCGGGTTATCGCCTCAACCCGGCGACCGGTCAAGCAGACGCTTGATATCGGAAAGACGGGCAGCGCCGAACCCGACCGCAGCACCCGCAAAGGCGACGAGGCCGATCACCACCAGAGCCGCGAGCACGAACGCGGCGAGGGCAGCATTCGTTGCCGCAATGCCGGAGAGTGCATCCTGCGCCAGCCAAAGGGCGCCGGCCATCGCGGCACTCGCAAGCAAGACCCTGGGGATGGCGCGGCGGAGACGCGCATCGACGGCAAAATCGCCGCGCCGGACAAGCAACGACGCGAGAAGGCCGGCATTGATCCACGCCGAAACAGCCGTTGCGAGCGCGATGCCGACATGTTGCAGCGGGCCCATCAGCGCGACATTGAGCACCAGATTGATGGCGACACAGAAGGCCGCAACCTTCACCGGCGTCGCCGTGTCTTCACGCGCGAAAAATCCGGGGGCCAGCACCTTAATCAGAACATAAGCGGGCAGACCCAGCGCATAGGCCGCGAGCGCCGCCGAGGTCGCCGCGGTCTCGGCCGCCCCGAATGCCCCGCGTTCGAAAAGAACCGTGACAATACGGTCCGGCATCACCATCAGCGCGGCGGCTGCGGGCACCGTCAGCAACAGGGCAAATTCGAGCGCCCGGTTCATGCTGCCCGTCGCAGCGGCTTCTTCGCCTGCCCGGATCTGACGTGACAATAGCGGCAGCAGCGCCGTGCCGACGGCCACGCCGATCACGCCCAGCGGCAGCTGGTTGACCCGGTCGGCGTAGTACAGAAACGAGACCGATCCCGAGGGCAACAGAGAGGCAATCACGACGTCTATGAGCAGGTTGATCTGCACGACACCGGCGCCGATCACGCCGGGCAGCATCAGGATCAGCAACCGCTTTACACGGGGCGTCAGCCGGGGCCGCAAAAGCCGTATCCGGAATTCAGCCCGGTGGCAGGCCACCATCAGCCAGATAAACTGCGCCGCGCCAGCAGCGGCGACACCCCAGGCGAGGGCATGGCCGGGCGTCTCCATAAACGGCGACAGGCCGAGTATGGCCGCGATCAGACAGAGATTGAGAATGATCGGCGTCGCCGCGGCGGCCGCGAACCGGCCAAGCGCGTTGAGCACGCCGCCGAGCTGCGAGACAAGCGAGATAAACAGCAGATAGGGGAAGGTAACCTGCGCCAGCTGCACGGCGAGACCGAAGCGGTAGGGATCGTCCGCAAAACCCGGCGCGAAGCCATGCATCACCCACGGCATTGCCACCTGAAGCGCGGTGACAAAGAACAGGAGGGTGACAACAAGAACCGAAAGCACTTCCTCGGCAAAACCGCGCGCCGCGTCCCGACCGCCTTCCGACATCTGCCGGGTGAAAAGCGGCACGAACGCGGCGTTGAATGCGCCTTCGGCAAACAGGCGACGGAAAAAGTTCGGCAGCTTGAAAGCGACGAAAAACGCGTCGGCCACGGGGCCGGCGCCAAGCGTGGCCGCGATCAGGATATCGCGGGCGAAGCCCAGTAGTCGGCTGATCATGGTGTACCCGCCGACAGTGGCGATAGATCGAAGCAGCGCCATAAACGCCTAGTCCTTCCCGCGTGCCGAGCGGATATGCTGTCCGTCAGGGTTCAAGGTCGGACTGAATTGCGGCATCGCAGCGGCATGGTTTATTCCGCCGCCGCTCTTGTCGCGGGGGCAGGCGCCTCGCCCCGCTTCGATACGTCATCCTGCATGACCGCGAGAAGCGCTTCGCGGATCTGGTGAAGCTTGTCCTTGTGGGTGACCTGGATGCCGAAGACGTCCTTCACGTAGAATACGTCAACCGCGGTTTCGCCGAAGGTGCTGATATGCGCCGACGCGATCTGCAGGTTCAGCGCGGTCAGCGCCCGTGTCAGATCGTAGACCAGACCGTTGCGATCGCGCCCGTTCACCTCGATGACTGTGTGCGTGCGGCTTGCATTGTTATCGATCAGAACCCGCGGCGCGACCTTGAACACCTTCATGCGACTCGGCATCCCGTCGTCTTTGCGGAGCTCCTCGCGCGGGCGAAGGCGGCCGGCAAGCGTCTGCTCGATGCGGGCGTAAAGCCGGGCCAGCTTGTCTGCGCGGTCGAACGGAGCACCGTTTTCGTCCTGGATCCAGAAAGTATCCAGCGCCATGCCATCGGTGGTGGTGAAAATCTTCGCATCGACAATATTTCCGCCGCTCAGCGCCATGGCCCCGGCAATGCGCGAAAACAGGCCGGGGTGATCGGGCGCATAAATCGTAATCTCGGTCGCGCCCTTGAACCGGTCGACACGGTTCTTGATCGTCAGCGGGGCTTCCCGCGATTCCGCCTCGTGGGCGATGCGCGCGTGCCAGGCGAGGGTATCCGGATCGAAGGACAGCCAGTAGGACGGATAGCCCCGCGCGATATGCGCCTCAACCGATTCGGCCGGCAGATCGGTCAGCAGGTCCCGCATTTCATGCTGGGCGTGCTCGATCCGGGCGCTGCGGCCCTCGGCGGAATGACCGCTGGTCAGGCTTTCTTCGGCGGCCTCGTAAAGATCGCGCAAAAGGGCCGCTTTCCAGGCATTCCACACATTCGGCCCGACGGCGCGGATATCGGCGACCGTCAGCACGAGCAGCAATCTCAGCCGTTCGACCGACTGCACGATCGCGCAGAAATCGGTGATCGTCTGCGGGTCGTTGATGTCGCGCCTGAACGCCGTGTTGCTCATCAGCAGGTGATAGCGCACCAGCCATTCGACGGTTTCGGTCTCCTCGTCGGTCAGACCGAACCGGGGACAGAGTTCGAGCGCGACCTCGGCGCCGAGTTCCGAATGATCGCCGCCACGCCCCTTGGCGATGTCGTGCAGCAGGACCGCCACGTACAGGGCCCGCCGGGACTGCACCTTGTGGATCACGTCCGTCGAGATCGGCATCTCCTCGGCATATTTGCGGTTCTCGACGCCGTGCAGGATGCCGATCGCAAACACCGTGTGCTCGTCGACCGTATACACATGGTACATGTCATGCTGCATCTGGGCGACGACGCGGCCGAAATCGGGCACGAACCGGCCGAAGACCCCGGCCTCGTTGAGCCGCCTGAGCGTCGTTTCGGGATCGATCTCCGATGTCAGCATCTCGATAAACAGCCGGTTCGCCTCGGGGTCGTCCCGGATGGTGTCGATGACGTTCAGGTTCCGCGTGATCGCCCGCAGCGCCTTCGGGTGAATATCGAGCTGCTCTGCCTGCGCGGTATGAAACAGGCGCAGGATCTTCACCGGATCGTCGATGAACTCCCGTGCTTTGGCGATATTCAGCCGGCCGCCCTCTATCTCGAACCCCTCGATCGATTTCTGAAACAGGCCGAGCGACGGCAGGCGGAATTTCGGCTTGCGCTGATGTTCTGCCTCGAGCGCCGCGCAGAAGATGCGGGTCAGATCGCCGATTTCCTTCGCGATCAGATAGTAATGCTTCATGAACCGTTCGACACCGCGCGCGCCGGCACGATCGCGGTATCCGAGAAGCTCCGCGATCTGGGGCTGCTTGTCGAAGGTCAGGCGGTCCTCGCCACGCCCGGCGAGAAAGTGAAGATGGCACCGCACGTCCCACAGAAAGCGGTGGGCACGATCGAAGCGGCTCGCCTCTTTCTTGGTCAGAACGCCACGATCGACGACGTTGGACACCTCGTCGATCTTGTAGAGATACTTCGCGATCCAGTAGAGCGTCTGCAGATCGCGGAGGCCACCCTTGCCTTCCTTGATATTCGGCTCCAGCACGTAGCGGGACCCGCCCAGCTTTTCGTGACGGGCGTCGCGCTCGGCGAGCTTTGCCTCGACGAATTCAGGCCCTGAATTTTCTGCGACCTCTGCGTAAAACCGGCGGCGCAATTCGTTATAGAGTTTCTTGTCGCCCCATAGGTATCGGGATTCCAGCATCGCCGTGCGGATGGTCAGGTCGCTGCGCGCCAGCCGGATGCATTCATCGACGGAACGGGTGGCCTGGCCTACCTTCAGCTTCAGGTCCCAGAGCATATAAAGGATGTATTCGATGACCTGTTCCTGGCGCGCCGTTTCCTTGTAGGGCAGCACGAACAGCAGATCGATATCCGAAAACGGCGCGAGTTCGCCCCGGCCGTATCCGCCGACGGCCGCAACGCACAGCCGTTCGCCTTCGGTCGGATTTGATGCCGGATAGACGTGATCGGTGGCGAAATCGTAGATCAGGCGGATGATCTGGTCGGCGAGAAACGAAAGCGCCTGCGCGACCTGTTCGCCATTGGCCTCGCCCGCATCGAAACGGCGGCGGACCTCCGTGCGCCCGTCTTCCATCGCTGCCTTCAGAAGGTCGAGGAATTCTCCACGGACCTCCTGCGGGGTAACTTTGCCGACGATAAGCTGATCGATCTCGCCGACAAGAGCCGCCCGGTCGATGATCCGGCGCTGTTTCGGAATAGATGGCATCTAAGGGTTACCAATTGTGCAGATCACGGGAATATATAACATCTGTAAAGAATATCCGAATGCGTTTGCTGGCAGGCCGCCCCGCCCGGATCCGCCCGGCATGCGGGCAGGTTCGCACATTTAACCTGTATCAAGGAAAACGGAGCGCGAAATATGCCAGAATATCCTGAATTGCCTGCCTTCCGTCACCCTGTCCGATACTCAGGAAGAAACCCATGAAAGCGCACCCTCCCTTCAATCTCGACCGCTGGGTCGACAAGTTCCGCGATCAGCTGAAGCCGCCGGTCGGCAACAAGCTGCTGTTCGAGGAAGACGGGATGATTGCGCAGATCGTCGGCGGGCCGAACACGCGGGTCGATTTTCACGACGACCCGGTGCAGGAGTTTTTCTACCAGATCAAAGGCGACATGATTCTGAAGGTCGTCGATGACGGCGAGATCAAGGACATCCGCATCAACGAGGGCGAGGTCTTCATGCTGCCGCCCCATATGCGCCATTCGCCGCAGCGCCCGGTGCCGGGTTCCTACGGGCTGGTCGTGGAATCGCCGCGTATGGCGGGCATGCTGGACGCGTTCGAATGGTTCTGTTTCGAGTGCATGTCCTGCATTCACCGCATCGAGGTGCCGGTCCATAATATCGTCGACGACCTGCCGCCTCTGTATGAAGCGTTCTATGCCGACGAGGCAGCGCGCACCTGCGGAAATTGCGGCGCAGTGCATCCCGGCAAGGGCAAGCCGCCGCCCGGATGGGCGGATATTTAAGCCGGCGGCGCGCGTTAGCCGGCCCGGTGCCGGAACAATCGCCAGGCGACAGCCACGCACACCGCCACCGTCACCAGCAGGATGGTCGCGAGGACGTTTATCTCCGGACTGAGCCCCAGACGCACGCTGGAGAACACCACCATCGGCAGCGTGCTCGACCCCGGGCCGGACACAAAGCTCGCGACCACCAGGTCGTCCAGCGACAGGGTAAAGGCGAGCAGCCAGCCCGCGATCAGAGACGGCGCGATGAGTGGCAGGGTAACGGTCAGGAACACCATATGCGGCCGCGCACCGAGATCCAGCGCGGCCTCCTCAAGGCTGCGGTCCATCTGCGACAGCCGCACCTGCACGACGATCGCGACATAGGCAGTGGCGAAGGTAATGTGAGCAATGGCGATGGTCATCGCACTGCGACCGTCCGGCCAGCCCGTCACCTGTTGCAGCGACACGAACAGCAGAAGCAGGGACAGGCCGGTGATGACTTCCGGCATGACCAGCGGCGCGGTTGTCATCGCGGAAAACAGAAAACGGCCGCGAAAGCGACCGAAGCGGACCAGAACGATGGCGCACAGCGTTCCGAGAATCATCGCGCCCGTCGCGGACGCCGCAGCGATCTTCAGGCTTAGCAGCGCAGCGTCCAGCAGCTTGTCGTTGTTCAGGAGTGCGCTGTACCATTTGGTCGAAAAGCCGCCCCAGACGGTCACGAGGCGGGATTCGTTGAAGGAATAGACGACGAGCGACAGGATCGGGCCGTATAGAAACGCATAGCCGAGCGCCAGCGCACCGACCAGCCAGGCGGACAGGCCCCTCATTGGCCCGATGCCTCGCGCCGCAGGCGCAGATGCTCCAGCAGGGCGAGCGGCGCGACGATCAGCGCCAGTATCGCCACGGCGAGCGCAGAGGCCAGAGGCCAATCGCGGTTGCCGAAGAACTCCGTCCACAGGACCTTGCCGATCATCGCGGTTCCCGAATCACCGAGCAGTTCCGGTATCACGAATTCGCCAATGGCCGGAATGAACACCAGCAGGTAGCCGGCAACGATTCCGGGCAGCGACAACGGCAGCGTAATCGTCAGGAAAGCCCGTAACGGCCGCGCACCGAGGTCGGACGCCGCCTCCAGCAGGCTCATGTCCTGTCGTTCAAGCGCAGCGTAGAGCGGCAGCACCATGAAGGGCAGGTAGGAATAGACGATGCCGAGATGCACCGCGAAGGAGGTTTGCAGAAGCTGCACCGGCTGGTCGATCAGGCCGAGTGCCTGCAGAAAGGCGTTAATGAGCCCGTCGTTCTTGAGCAGGCCGATCCACGCGTAAACGCGGATCAGGAACGATGTCCAGAACGGCAGAATGATCGCGAGCAGCAACACCGAGCGCCAGCGCGCCGGCGCGCGCGCCATGCCGAGGGCGATCGGATAGCCGATCAGCAGGCAGGTGGCGGCAGAGGTCGCGGCGATCTGCAGCGAGCCGAACAGCGCGTCGAGATATAATCGGTCGTCGAGCAGGAAAAGGTAGTTGTCGGGCCGGGCAATCACCGTGCCCCCGCTCAACAGGGGCTCGTAGGGCGGCACGCCGAAGCGCGACCGGCTGATCGATATGCCGAAGACGATCAGGAAAGGTGCGAGAAAAAACAGCCCGAGCCACAGGAATGGAATCGCTGTAACGATTCGCCGGCCGGCGCGGCCCGCGAGCATTGCGGTCGCATTCATACGGACAGGATCATCCCGTCGCCGGGATGCCAGCTGAGACGGACGGTATCGTCCCAAGTGATAACCCGCTGGGTACGGTGATGACGGTTCGCCATGGCGACCTGGAGACGCAGCCCGCCGTCGGACTCGACATGATAGACCGACAAGTCGCCGAGATAGGCGACGTCGCGCACGATTCCGGTCAGCACGTTCATGTCATCGGAACCCGGACCGGGGCCGGCAGACCTGCCTATCGCCGCAATCTCGCACTGGATCTTTTCGGGCCGGACCATCACGGTGACCGGGGCACCGGTCCCGACCGACAGGTCCGCCGCGACGGCAACCGTCGTGCCGCCCGTGGCGAGCCGCACCCGGGCGGTGCCGCCCTCAATCGCCATGACCTCTCCGTCGAACAGGTTTGCCGCGCCGATGAAGTCGGCGACGAAGCGGGAAACGGGATTCTCGTAGACATCGCGTGGCGGCCCAATCTGGTGGATGCGGCCCCCGCGCATGACGGCGATGCGGTCCGACATGGTCATCGCCTCGTCCTGGTCATGCGTGACCAGAATAAACGTCGTGCCGATCCGATCCTGCAGGTTGACGAGTTCTAGCTGGGTTCGGGCGCGGAGTCGGCGGTCGAGGGCGCCGAGCGGCTCGTCCAGCAGCAGTATCTTCGGCCGCTTGGCAAGACCGCGGGCGAGCGCCACGCGCTGTCGCTGACCGCCCGACAGCCGATCCGGCTTGCGGTCGGCCATTTCCGACAGGTCGACCAGCGCAAGCACCTCGCCGACCCGGTCGTTCCGCTCGGCCCGCGCCATACCTTCCTGCCTGAGGCCATAGGCGACATTCTCGCCGACCGTCATGTGGGGAAACAACGCATAGGACTGGAAGACCATGTTCACCGGACGCTCGAACGGCGGCACGCGGGTCATATCCTCGCCGTCGATGAGGATGCGGCCGCTGTCGGGAAGCTCGAAGCCCGCGACCATGCGCAGCAGCGTGGTCTTGCCGCAGCCGGATTCGCCCAGCAACGAGAACAGTTCGCCACGGCGCACGGCGAGATCCACGCCGTCGACCGCCGCGATCGCACCGAACCGCCTGGATACACCCTCGATCACGAGGATATCGTCCGCCTCGCCGTCGCCGCCGTCATCGCGGCGTCGCGCGGAGTCAGTCATCTGCCGGTCTTGATCCTGGTCCAGGCGCGCGTCTGCATCCGTTCGTAGGACTGCGATTTCAGGGGCACGACAAACAACCTGTCACGGGTCTCGGGCGGCGGATAGACGACGGGATCTTCGAGCCGCGCGCGATCAACGAATTTTTCAGCACCCTCCACCGCGTTTGCATAACCGACCGCATTGGTGATCGGCCCGACCACATCCGGGCGCATCATGAAGTTGATGAAGGCATGCGCGTTGCGCGGATGCTTCGCGTCCGCCGGAATCGCCATGACATCGATGACCGCCTGCGCGCCTTCCTTCGGCAGGAAAACACGAATTTCCGTGCCGCGTTTCGCCTCCACCGCCCGGTCGCGCGCCTGGATCAGGTCGCCGCCATAGCCGTGCGACACGCACACGTCACCATTGGCGAGATCGTTGATATAGGAGGACGAATGGAAATATTTCACGAAGGGGCGGATTTTCTGGAGCAGCGCGGCCGCTTTCTCGAGGTCGGCGCGTTTCTCGGTCGCGGGGTCAATGCCGAGATAGGCATAGGCGGCGGCGAACGCCTCGCCCGGATCGTCGAGCAGCGACAGTCCGCAGGCCGAAATCTTCTCCGCCCAGGACGGGTCGAAGATCATCGCCCAGCTGGCAGTCGGCGCGCCGGGGGCGGCGGCTTCAACTTTCGCGACGTTGTATCCGATGCCGGTCCCGGCGACCATATAGGGGACCGTGTGCCCGTTGTCCGGGTCGCTGGCGGTCAGCGATTTCACGACCGAGGGCGTGAGGTTCTTCCAATTGGGCAACTGGGCGCGGTCAAGCTTCAGGTAGATACCGGATTTCACCTGCCGCGCGACGAAGGGCGAGATCGACGGGAAGACGACGTCATAGCCCGACGAGCCGGCCATCAGCTTCGCCTCGAGCATCTCATTGGAATCGTAAACGTCGTAATTCACCGCGATGCCGGTTTCTGCGGTGAACCGGGCCAGGGTATCGGCCGCGATATAGTCCGACCAGTTATAGACGTTAAGGACTTTTTCCTCGGCAGCCTGGGCCGGTACCGTGAGGCCGGGCAGAACCGACAGGGTGGCGAAGACAAGTGTTGTAACGAAATTGCGCATCACAATGCCGCTTTCAGCAAGACCGGGTCCCGCTCGGCGCCATCGCAGGCGGGAAGACCGGATTACGCGATGACAATTCGTGCGAACCGCCTTTTCTGTCAACAGGTTCCCACGCCTCTCCGATAAAAAAATACACGCAACGTTCAGGCGGCGACGCGGCAGGTGTGTCAGGTCTTGCCGGACGGGTTACCGAGCATCTCCTTCAACCGGTACAGCGCCTCCATCGCCTCTCGCGGGCTCAGTTCATCCGGGTTGATTTCTCCGAGTTCTTCCTCGACCGCCGATGGCGCAGCCGTCCGGGCGGGCGGGGGAACGGTCGCCGAAAACAGGGGCAGGTCGTCGGCAAGCTGCGCCAGCGCGCCGGACTGTTCGCCCTGCTCGAGTATCCGCAGAACTTCCTGCGCACGGGCGACAACCGCGGGGGGCAGACCGGCGAGCTTGGCGACATGCACGCCGTAGGACTGGTCCGCGGCGCCGGCGATTACCTCATGCAGAAACACCACATCGCCCTCCCATTCGGTGACCCGCATGGAATGACAGGCCAGCGCGTCCAGCCTGGAGGTAAGGGTTGTCAGTTCGTGGAAATGGGTCGCGAACAGCGACCGGCAGCGATTGACGTCATGCAGGTTTTCGAGCGTCGCCCATGCGATGGACAGGCCGTCGAAGGTCGCGGTGCCGCGGCCGATTTCATCCAGGATCACGAGCGACCGGGCGGTTGCCTGGTTCAGGATCGTCGCGGTCTCCACCATCTCGACCATGAATGTGGACCGCCCCCGTGCAAGGTCATCGGCCGCGCCCACGCGGCTGAACAGACGGTCGACGATACCGATATGGGCATCATCGGCGGGGACGAACGAACCCGCCTGCGCGAGGATGGCGATCAGCGCGTTCTGGCGCAGAAAGGTCGATTTACCCGCCATGTTGGGACCGGTGACGAGCCACAACCGATGTGCTTCGGCAAGGTCGCAGTCATTGGCGACAAACCCGCCATCGCGGCCGGCAGCGAGCGCCGCCTCGACCACGGGATGCCGTCCGCCTGAAATAGAAAAGGCCGTGCTGTCATCGACACGCGGGCGTACGTAGCGGCGGTCTGCCGCGAGCGCCGCCAGCGACGCCGATACATCGAGCCGGGCAAGCGCATCGGCGGCAAGCGAAATCGCCCCGGCCCGGGCCACGGTTTCCGTCACCAGATCGTCGAACAGTTCCAGTTCCATCGCGAGCGCCCGCTCGCCTGCCTGGGCGAGCTTTCCTTCAAGCTCGCCGAGTTCGACCGTCGTAAACCGTATGGCGCTTGCAAGGGTCTGGCGGTGAATGAAAGGACTGGCCTCCCCCGTCGGCATTTTCTCGGCCTGGGCCGTCGTCACATCGATGAAATAACCGAGCACGTTGTTGTGGCGGATTTTGAGCGACGCGATCCCTGTTTCGTCCACATAACGCGCCTGCAGGGCGGCAATATGCTTGCGGCTTTCATCCCGCAGCTGGCGCAATTCATCGAAATCGGGAGCGTATCCGTCCCGGATGAAGCCGCCGTCGCGGGAAACAAGCGGCAGTTCGTCGGCCAGCGCGCGGGACAGCCGGTCGATGAGGACAGCGTGCTCGCCGATATCGGCGGCGGCCGAAGCGATGTCGGCAGACAGATCGGACGACGCTTCCAGCAGGCCCCGCAGACCGGCGGCGACCGACAACCCGTCGCGGATCGCGCCGAGATCGCGTGGCCCGCCGCGGCCGATCGTGAGGCGCGTCAGGGCGCGTTCCATATCCGGTACGGCGCGAAGGCGATCGCGCACATCCTCGCGCGCGCGGGAGGTCTCCAGGAACCAGGCGACCGCATCGTGGCGCGCCCTGATTTCTCCGGCATCGGTGAGCGGGGCGGAAAGTCGCGCGGCAAGCAGCCTGCCGCCGGCGCCGGTCACGGTGCGGTCGATCACCGACAGCAGCGAGCCATCGCGGGCGCCGGTCATGGTGCGCACCAGTTCGAGATTGCGCCGGGTCGCCGCGTCGATCTCCATCGCCTCGCCGCCGGACATCCGCCGCGGCGGCTGCAGGCGCGGCAGTTTTCCCTTTTGCGTCAGATCGACATAGGAAACTATACCGCCGCAGGCAGCGAGTTCCGCCCGGCCGAAATCGCCGAACGCATCCAGCGCCCTGACCGCAAAGATTTCCTCCAGCCGCCGGCGACCAGCCGTGCTGTCGAAACTGGAATCGGACTGCACGGCGAGCGTGTCGCGGAAATCGGCGCAGATGTCATAGAATTCGGGCTGGCCGGAAAGCCGTTCGGGCACCAGCAATTCGCCAGGCTCGATGCGCGCAAGTGCAGCCGCGAGGCCGCTTTGCTCCACCGGCTGCGAGAAAAAAGCCCCGGTCGATACGTCGAGCCACGCCAGACCGAGGGCGCCGCCCGCCTCGGCGACGGCGGCAAGGTAATTATGCCGGCGCGCGTCCAGCAGGGCGTCTTCTGTGATCGTCCCCGGCGTCACCACGCGGACGACCTCGCGCCGGACCACGGATTTGGCACCCCGCTTCTTTGCTTCCGCCGGGTCCTCGGTCTGTTCGCAGACCGCGACCCGGATGCCCTTGCGGATAAGGCGCGACAGATAGGATTCAGCGGCATGGACCGGCACCCCGCACATCGGGATATCGGCCCCCTGGTGCTTGCCGCGCCGGGTCAGTGTGATGTCGAGCGCCGCCGCCGCCTGTTCGGCATCGTCGAAGAACATCTCGTAGAAATCGCCCATCCGATAGAACAGCAGATCGTCCGGATGGGCGCGTTTGATTTCCAGATATTGCGCCATCATGGGCGTCGGCGCATCGCCGTTTGGCGCGGGCGCGTCCGCCGCATCGGCTGTTATGTTTTCTGTGTCTGTCACGCGGCGACGTTATCACAGCCGTCTGCGCGTTCGAACAGGCTTCGGGGAATCATTTGAAATGCGGCTATTTGGCGGGGATCAGAATGGTGTGTTGGAGAGAAGCGGTTTCCTCTCTATCCTGCGGGCACGATATCCACTTACCTGAGGCCAAGATGACCAAGCGCAATTACAGCGATCTCGACAAGGATTCACTTATCATGCACCGGACGGGACGTCCGGGTAAGGTCGAGGTGGTTGCGACCAAGCCGTTGACGACGCAGCGCGATCTGGCGCTGGCCTATTCGCCGGGTGTCGCCGCCCCGTGTCTCGAAATATACGACGATCCCGATACCGCGTACGAATACACCGCCAAGGGCAATATGGTCGCGGTCATTTCCAACGGCACGGCGGTACTTGGTCTCGGTAATCTCGGCGGGCTTGCATCCAAGCCGGTGATGGAAGGCAAGGCGGTGCTGTTCAAACGCTTCGCCGACGTCGATTCCATCGATCTGGAACTCGACACGGACGACGTGGACGAATTCGTCAACTGCGTCCGCTTCCTGGGGCCGACCTTCGGTGGAATCAATCTGGAAGATATCAAGGCGCCGGAATGCTTCCTGATCGAAAGCCGACTTCGCGAACTGATGGATATTCCGGTGTTCCATGACGACCAGCACGGCACCGCAATCATTGCCGCCGCCGGTTTTATCAACGCGCTGGACCTGACCGGCCGCGATATCAAGACGACCAAGCTTGTCGTCAACGGGGCCGGTTCGGCGGGTATTGCCTGTATCGAACTGCTCAAGGCTTTCGGCATGCAACACGACAATATCCTCCTCTGCGATACCCGGGGCGTCGTCTACCAGGGCCGCGAAGAGGGCATGAACCAGTGGAAATCCGCGCATGCGGCAAAGACGGATGCGCGCACACTGGCGGAAGCGATGGAAGGCGCGGATTCATTCTTCGGCCTTTCCGTGGCCGGCGCCGTGACGAAGGACATGGTCAAATCCATGGCCAAGAATCCGATCATTTTCGCGATGGCCAATCCGGATCCCGAAATCACCCCGGAAGAAGCCCGCTCGGTCCGCGACGATGTCATCTTTGCCACCGGCCGGTCGGATTATCCGAACCAGGTGAACAACGTGCTCGGTTTCCCCTACATCTTCCGGGGTGCGCTGGATGTCCGCGCGCGGACAATCAACGATGAAATGAAGATCGCCGCGGCCAGGGCGCTGGCCGAGCTCGCGCGCGAAGACGTTCCCGATGAAGTCGCAGCCGCCTATTCCGGCAGGCGCCTGCGCTACGGGCCCGAATACATCATTCCCGTGCCTTTCGATCCGCGTCTTATTTCGGCGATCCCGCCGGCTGTCGCCCAGGCCGCCGTCGATACCGGCGTCGCCCGCAAGGCGATGCCCGATCTCGCCAGCTACAAGGTAGAACTCTCCGCCCGTCTCGACCCAACGGTCTCGATGATGCAATCGGCGCATGCCGCCGTACGCGCCAATCCGCGTCGCGTCGGGTTCGCCGAAGGCGAAGAGGAAACATCCATCCGCGCCGCAATCTCGTTTTCGCAGTCCGGTCTGGGCACACCGGTCCTCATCGGCCGGGAAGACCAGATCAAAGCCACTATCAAGCGGCTCGGTCTGACGGGCGCGAACAATATCGAGATCCAGAATGCCGCCATCTCGCGGGGCAACAAGCATTTCACTGAATATCTGTACAAGCGTCTGCAGCGGGACGGCTATCTGTATCGCGACTGCCAGCGTCTGGTGAACCAGGATCGCAACGTGTTCTCGGCCTGCATGCTGGTGCATGGCGACATTGATGCGATGATAACCGGACTGTCCCGGAGCTATTCGGTCAGCCACGACAATATCCGCCTCGCCATCGACCCGATGCCGGGCGCCGAGGTCTTCGGCATGTCGATGGTCACGTCGCGCGGCCAGACCGTCTTTATCGCCGACACCACGATCAACGAACGCCCGACCGGCGAACAGCTGGCGCAGATCGCCCGCCAATGTGCCGCCGAAGCCCGCGCGCACGGCCACGAACCGCGCGTCGCCTTCCTGTCGCATGCGACGTTCGGGAACCCCCCGGGCGCGCTGGCAACCCAGGTCCGTGACGCGGTCGCGATTCTCGACGCCGGCGATGCCGACTTCGAGTATGACGGCGAAATGTCGCCGGATGTCGCGCTGGACATGAACCTGCGCGCCGTATTCCCGTTCTGCCGCCTGACCGGGCCTGCGAACATTCTCATCATGCCCGGCCTCCATGCTGCGGCGATTTCGTCCCAGATACTCCAGAAACTGGGCGGCGGCACCGTGATCGGCCCGCTGCTGACAGGGCTAAGCCGCGCGGTCCAGATCGTTCCGATCAACGCGAACGACGCCGAATTGGTCAACTTTGCCACGATGGCCGCGCATGATTCGCTGGTGATCGCGGCGCATGAAGGAAAGAAACCCGCATCTTCCGCGCCGAAGGCAGCCACGAAGAAAAAGCGCGCGCCCAGAACCTAGCGGACCATGATCCCGGTCTGATCCGGGAGGAGACAACAGGAGCCTATGGAACAACCGCGAATTCCGTTCGGCCGGCTGGCGACCCTGACGATCCTGGCGTCGTTGCCGCCGACGATCGTGCTTGGGGCGCTCGCCATGACGTCGCGGCTGGACTGGCATGTCGCAGCCGGATCGGTTGCCGTCAGCATGCTTATGATAGGCTGGATGGTGCGGCGCGGACTGGGCGACGTATACCGGATCCTGGAATTCTCGGAGACGCTCGCCCGGGACGGCGAGGGCGATCTGCCGGCCCGGGATATGAGCGGGCTGTTTCCGGAATTCACCGAAGCGGTGACCCGGCTGCAACAGGCATGGGGACGGGACCGGGGGCTGCTCGGCGCCCGTGCAAGCTCGGCGGAGACAATCCTCGAGAGCCTGCCGCAACCCCTGATTCTGCTTAACAAAAATCGCCAGATCGTTCGTGCGACTGCGGGCGCTCAGAAGCTATTCGGCAATACAGCGGCGGGCCGTGATTTTTCGTCCCTGATCCGGACACCGAAAATACTCGATGCCGTCGACGAGGTTCTGGCCGGCGACCGGGACCAGCTCATCGAATTCGATATCGAGTTCCCGTCAATGATGTCTGTCAGCGCCCAGATCCAGCGGCTCAGCGCCCCTGCCGCCGACGGCTCGGTGCTGGTGATCACGCTTTTCGATGTCACCGAAATCAAGAAGGTTCAGAAGATGCGGACCGATTTCGTGGCCAATGCCAGTCACGAACTGCGCACGCCCCTGTCGGTGCTCAGCGGCAGCATCAAAACCCTTCAGGGGCCTGCGCGCGGCGATCTGGAAGGGCAGGCCAAATTCCTCGCCATGATGGAACAGCATACAACGCGGATGACACGCCTGATCGACGACCTGCTGTCGCTCTCGAGGATCGAACTGAGTGCCAGCATGGTGCCGGAAGGAACGGTGGACGTGTTTAGCGTCCTGTCGAATATCGTGGTCATGCTCGAGGTGCCTGCGGCGCGGCGCAACATCCGGCTTGAGCTGGAACCCGGGCTGGGCATCCGCCATATTACCGGCGATGAGGTTGAAATATCCCAGCTTTTCCAGAATCTTATCGACAATGCGATTAAATACAGCAACGAAAACACGACCGTCCATGTCCGCCTTCGCGAGACCATGAGGCCCGCATCGACAGGCGGCCGCAGCGAGATTCAGTATGTTGAGGTCTCGGTTACGGACGAAGGACCCGGCATACCCTCAGAGCATATCCCGCGGTTGACCGAGCGTTTTTACCGGGTCGATACGGCGCGCTCCCGCGAGATGGGCGGCACGGGACTGGGTCTCGCCATCGTCAAACATATTGTCGGCCGACATCGCGGCGTACTGGATATCCATTCCGTTGAAGGCGAGGGCACAACTTTCACGGTTTTTCTCCCGGTTTCCCAGGGAAAAGCGATCTAGACGAGAAAATTTCAGCGCCGCCAGAAATCGTGCGGGTTTTCGCGGTTGTTCCCGCTTCGTCACATAACTGTCACATAACATACATAAATTGGTCTCCAGGCCTGAATAGCCTTGCTACCGCCGGAGTTTTCCGGTGACCATCGGTTCGAGAGTAATGACCGGCGGTCGCTTCAAACCGCGAGAATATGGCGCGAAAGATTGCGCTGCGTTCCAGAACAGACCGAAAGCCGCACATGTCGCCGTCATTCCTCCTGCTTACGCTCCTCGCACTCAGCGTTTTCGGCTTCTATTTCGGACGGGCGCGGGCATCGGCGCTGGTATCGGGCAAGGTCCAGCAGCTGCATTCGCGACCGAATTATTACGGCGTCTATACGGCCCTGTGGTGCGTCATCCCGGCAATTCTGATCGCCATTGTCTGGCTGACCTTCCAGCCGAGCATCACCCAGAGCCTTGTCATTTCAGCGCTGCCACAGGAATTGCAATCGCTGCCCGCAGACCGGCTGGGCCTGCTGCTGAACGACATCCACAATCTAGCAGACGGCAATATCGTCAGCCGAAATGCCGATCCGGCGATGATCGCCGCCGCGGAAAGTCTGAATAATTTCAGGGCGATCGGCAACGGCGCGCTGTTTGTCGTCGCGCTTGTCGCAGCCATTGCCGGCACATTGTTTGCACGCGCCCGCCTGTCGCCCAGGTTGCGGGCCCGAAATCAGGTCGAACAGGCGATCAAGATTTTCCTGATGGCCTGTTCGCTGATCGCGATCGTGACGACGATCGGCATCGTCCTGTCGCTCGTGTTCGAATCCGTGCGCTTCTTCGCAAAGATTTCGATTGTGGAATTCCTTTTCGGTACCGAATGGAGCCCACAGACAGCCCTGCGCGCCGATCAGGTCGGCGCAAGCGGCGCATTCGGAGCGATACCGCTGATCGCCGGTACGCTGCTGATCACGGCGATCGCGATGATCATCGCGGTTCCGATCGGACTGTTTTCCGCAATTTATCTGTCGGACTATGCCAGCCCAAAAGTCCGCGGCTACATCAAGCCGATGCTCGAGATACTCGCCGGCATCCCGACCGTGGTTTACGGCTTTTTCGCGGCGCTGACGGTTGCCCCCTATATCCGCGATCTGGGTGCTTCCCTCGGGCTGGATGTCGCTTCGGAAAGCGCGCTGGCGGCAGGGCTTGTCATGGGCATCATGATTGTGCCGTTTATCTCCTCGCTTTCGGATGACGTGATCAACGCCGTGCCGCAATCCCTCCGTGACGGCTCCTACGCCATGGGCGCAACGCAGTCGGAAACGATAAAGAAAGTCATCCTGCCGGCGGCGCTGCCCGGCATTTTCGCCGCCTGCCTGCTGGCAGTGAGCCGGGCCATCGGCGAAACGATGATCGTCGTTATGGCCGCAGGCCTTGCCGCGAACCTGACCGCAAACCCTTTCGAGGCGGTCACGACCGTCACCGTCCAGATCGTCACCCTGCTGGTAGGCGATCAGGAATTCGACAGCGCCAAGACCCTGGCTGCGTTTGCCCTCGGGCTGCTGCTGTTCTGCATCACCCTGACCATGAACGTCATCGCATTACATGTTGTGCGGAAATACAGAGAGCAATATGACTGATATTTCGCGATCCGACGCCGTTTCCGGACAATCCACAATGACCACAGATTCCGACCGCGCCCGAAACATCAAAAAGCGTTACGCATCCGAGCGCCGCTTCAAGTTTTACGGAATGCTGGCCATCTCGCTCGCGCTGGGCGCACTTGCCTGGCTGGTCATCAGCATCACGTCCCAGGGCTATACCGCATTCGTCCAGACCAAGATCGAGCTTGAGATCTATTTCGATCCGCAGTTGATCGATCCGTCCGGAACCCGCGATGCGGCGACGCTCGGCAAGGCGAATTACGCGGCGCTCTACCGGAATGCCATCCGGGACCGGTTTCCCGACGTCACCTCCCGCCGCGACCGGCGCGATCTTGCCCGCCTGATCAGTTCCGGCGCGGACCTCGAACTGCGCGACATGGTGCTGTCCGACCCATCGATTATCGGCAAACGGACGACGGTCTGGCTGACCGCTTCGGACGAGGTCGACCAGTTCCACAAGGGCGCCTTTACACGCGAGCTGCCGGAATCCCAGCGACAGTTCAAGGACAAGCATATCGACTGGTACGACCAGCTTGCCGGGAACGGTGCGGTCGCCGCGAAATTCAACACCACGCTGTTCACCGCCGGCACGTCCCGCGAGCCCGAACTGGCCGGCATCTGGGGGGCAATCGTCGGGTCTTTCTGGACGATGATGGTAACGTTATTGCTCAGTTTCCCTATCGGCGTTTCCACCGCCGTTTACCTGCAGGAATTCGCGCCGAAGAACCGCTGGACCGACCTGATCGAAGTGAACATCAATAATCTGGCGGCCGTTCCGTCGATTGTTTTCGGTCTTCTCGGGCTTGCCGTGTTCCTGAATTTCTTCGGCCTGCCGCGCTCCGCGCCGCTTGTCGGCGGTATGGTGCTGGCGCTGATGACCCTGCCGACGATCATAATCGCGACGCGCGCCGCGCTCAGCGCAGTGCCGCCGTCGATACGCGAGGCCGCCCTCGGGGTCGGCGCGTCCAAACAGCAGATGGTGATGCACCACGTGCTGCCGCTGGCACTGCCCGGCATCATGACGGGCACGATCATCGGCATGGCCCAGGCGCTGGGCGAAACCGCGCCCCTGCTGATGATCGGCATGGTAGCCTTTATCGTCGACATTCCCGGCGGCCCGATGAGCGCATCGACCGTACTGCCGGTTCAGATATTCCTGTGGAGCGATCTGCCGGAAAGAGCCTTCGTGGAACGGACGAGTGCGGCCATTCTGGTGCTGCTCGCCTTCCTGATTCTCATGAACTTGATCGCCGTGCTGCTCCGCAAACGTTTCGAGCGGCGCTGGTAGATACCATTTAGAACAAGGACACCGAAATGGATACCGCGGTAATAGAACCCAAATCGACTGGCAGCGAGGCCGAGGGCGGCGTCATTGACGACCGGGGCGAGCCGATGGAGAACGCCAAGATTGTGGCGCGCGACGTCAATGTTTTCTATGGCGAAAAACAGGCGCTGTTCGGCGTCAATCTGGACATACCGGAAAACCAGGTCACCGCCCTGATCGGGCCTTCCGGCTGCGGCAAGTCGACTTTCCTGCGCTGCCTGAACCGCATGAACGACGTCATCGATATCTGCCGCGTCGAAGGGAAAATCGAGATCGAGGGACGGGACGTCTACGATCCGGATCTCGACGTGGTTCAGCTGCGCGCCCGGGTCGGCATGGTTTTCCAGAAACCCAATCCGTTCCCAAAATCGATATACGACAACATCGCCTATGGTCCGCGGATACACGGCACTGTCACCAGCAAGGCGGAGCTCGACGAAATCGTCCGCTCTAGCCTTGAAAAATCCGGCCTTCTGAAAGAGGTAGAGGACCGGCTGGACGAACCGGGGACAAGTCTTTCCGGCGGCCAGCAGCAGCGCCTCTGTATTGCGCGCGCCATCGCCGTCAGTCCCGATGTCATCCTAATGGACGAGCCATGCTCGGCGCTGGATCCGATCGCGACCGCACGTATCGAGGAACTGATAGAAAATCTGCGCGAACGCTATACGATCGTCATCGTCACGCATTCGATGCAGCAGGCCGCACGCGTGTCTCAACGCACCGCGTTTTTCCATCTTGGTACCCTGGTGGAGGTGGATGATACCGAGCAGATGTTTACGAATCCCCGTGACGAGCGGACCCAGGGCTATATCACCGGCCGTTACGGCTGAACCGATTTTGGAAGGAAGAGCCAACGATGGCTGTTAAACCGCAGGCAGGCGACCACATCGTCAAATCCTATGACGAGGAACTCGAACACCTGAACAACGACATCATCAAGATGGGCGGACTGACCGAGGCGCAGATCGCGCGCTCGATCGAATCCGTCGTCCGGCGCGATCCGGAACTCGCCACCCGCGTCATCGCCGACGATGAGCTTGTTGATGAACTTAACTACCAGATCGATATTCAGACGACACGGCTTCTTGCCTTGCGCCAACCAATGGCGCTGGATCTCCGCCACATCGTTGCCGCACTGAAAATCTCGGCCGATCTCGAACGCATCGCGGATTACGCAGCCAATATTTCCAAACGCGCAATCACGCTGGCCGGCGCCGCCCCAGTGCCGCCCGTACATTCAATCCCGCGGATGAGCAGGATGGCCCAACAGATGGTCAAGGAAGTTCTCGACGCCTATATCGCGCGGGATGTCGACAAGGCTGTCAGCGTCTGGCATTCGGACGAGACGCTGGACAAAATGTACACCAGCCTTTTCCGCGAGGCGCTGACCTATATGATCGAGGACCCGCGCAGCATTTCGATGTGCACCCATCTGCTGTTTATCGCAAAAAACATCGAGCGGATCGGAGACCACGTCACCAATATCGCGGAAACGATCTATTTTCTGGTCCATGGCGACCGGATGCGCGAAACCCGGCCCAAGGGCAGTGGAGACGTTGAAAACCTGAACATGTCGTTCACGCATGACAACAAAGGGGATGCAAAAGAATGACCCCGGTAATCCTGATCGTCGAGGACGAAGCCGACCTCGTCGAACTGCTGCGATACAATCTTGAACGCGAAGGATACGAGGTCCTTGTGACACCGAGCGGCGAGGAAGCCCTGCTGATCGTCGATGAGCGTCATGTCGATCTGATGTTGCTCGACTGGATGCTGCCGCACATGTCCGGCATAGAAGTCTGCCGGCAGCTGCGCCGCAAACCCGAAAGCCGCGCCCTGCCGGTCATCATGCTGACGGCCCGCGGCGAACAGGCGGACCGTGTGCGCGGGCTCGATACCGGCGCCGATGACTACGTCACCAAGCCCTTCGCGCCGGAAGAGCTGATCGCGCGCATCCATGCGGTCATGCGCCGCGCCCGCCCGGCCCTGTCGGAAGAACGCCTGATTTATGGCGATATCGAAATGAACCTGTCGGAGCACAAGGTCGCCCGCAGCGACCGGTCCGTGGTTCTGGGGCCGACGGAGTTCCGTCTGCTGCGCCACTTCATGGAGCACCCGGGCCGCGTGTTCTCCCGCGACCAGCTTATTGATTCAGTCTGGGGTCACGGTATCTATATCGATTCCCGCACCGTGGATGTTCATATCCGCCGGCTGCGCAAGGCGCTGAACGGCAAAGGGGAACAGGATGTTATCCGCACCGTGCGGTCTGCCGGGTATGCGCTGGACGCCGAGGCCGCCATCGCCTGATTGCTACCGGCGACGCGGCTCTATCGAGGGCATTAACCGAACAAGAAGCCATAGCAGCGCGATCGCCGGGACCGACATCGCGCCGACGCCGATGAAAAACAGCGTCCAGTCGCCGCCGAGTGCGTCGACCGCCCAGCCAGAAACAGAGCCGAGCTGGATACGCGCAAAATTGCCGAGCGACGCCAGCAGCGCATACTGGGTCGCCGTAAATGCGACATTGCACAGCCCGGACAGGTAGGCGACAAAGGCTGTCGTCGCCATGCCGCCGGTCAGATTGTCAAAAAACACCACCGTCGCCAGCAGGGTGAAATCCTTGCCGCTGGCCGCCAGCAGGGCGAAGGCGAGATTGGTGACCATCATCAGAACCGCGCCCAGGAACATCGCCCGCATGACGCCGAGGCGGATACATACCCATCCGCCGACCGCCACGCCGAGCAGGGTCGCCGCAAGGCCGACGGTCTTGGTGTAATTGGCGATCTCGATCTTGGTGAAACCGAGATCGACGTAGAACACGCCGGCCATCCGCCCGAGCATCGCATCGCCGAACTTGTAGAAAACAATCACCGCCAGCACGAGAACCGCCATCCAGCCGAGCCGCGCGAAAAAATCCTGCAGAGGGGCCACAGCCGCCCGCCGCAGCCAGTCCGCCGCGTTCCGCGCGGGCGCCGTCAGTTCAGGCGGATGCACGGGCTCCCGTGCAAGGATAGTGGCAACGGATATGACGCCGATGACCGCCGCCGCGGCGATATACGCTGCCGCCCAACCGCCGGCCGCCGCCACGTAAAGCGCGCCGGCGCCGGTCAGGAACGCGCCGCTGTGCCAGCCGTAAATGGCGATCGCCGCACCGGCGCCGTATTCGTCCGGCTTCAGGATTTCGACGCGGTAGGCATCGATTGCGACATCCTGGGTCGCCGACAGAAAGGAGACGAGGAGCGCGCATAATGCGAGGAAGCCGGCGGCGGTTTTCGGATCCTGCGCACCCATCGCGATCACGACCGGCACCAGCAGAATCTGGCAGCCGAATATCCACGAGCGGCGCTGTCCCAGCCACCGGTAAAGCCCCGGCATCCGCGCCCGGTCGACCAGCGGCGCCCACAGGAAATTGATGGCATAGGGTGTCGCCACCGCACCGATGATCCCGATCGACGTGCGGGACACGCCCTCTTCGCGCAGCCAGATCGACAGCGTCGCGAACACGAGCGAAGACGGCAGGCCGCTCGCCAAGCCGAAAAAGAAAATTGTTCTGAAACGCGGATCGCGCAACCGCGCCGTCCACGGCACCTTCGGGGAATCCGCCATATACGGATTCTAGACGGCTGCAGGGCGGTTTGACCAGAATTGTCTGAGCGGCGGAACGGTAATGCAGAGCGGCAATACAGGGGCCCGATTACCGGGCGCGATCGCCCGCAATAAAGAACCCGGTTCCCAAATTACCAATATCCTACCCGGATCAGGGTATGTTAGCGTTACTGTGTTGAAGAAGACCAGACGCGTCCACCAATAATGCGAACCATCGCAGATAAATCAAACGCTTGGATACGGGAGAACTTCGATGAATAAACTTTCTATATTTTCGACTGCAATGGCGGCGACTTTGGCCGCCGGCCTCGCCATCACACCGGCGCAGGCGCAAAAAACCTACACCATGAAAATCGGCTTCGTCACGATCAACGATTCCAATCACATGCAGGCCAACTGGCTGAAAAAGGAAATCGAAGCCAAATCCGCAGGCCGCATCAAGGTCGGGGTTTTCCCGGCGGCACAGCTCGGCAAAATCCCGCGCCAGATCGAGGGCATCCAGCTTGGCACGCAGGAAGCGTTCAATATTCCGCCGGGTTTCTTTATCGGCATCAACCGCGCGTTCATGGTCACCGACGCGCCCGGGCTTTTCACCGATGAAGCGCACCAGTACCGCGCCGTGAACCACGAACCGTTCCGCGAAAAATTCCTGAATCTGGCGGAAAAGCAGGGAATCGTGGGCGGGTCGATCTGGTCCTGCGGTAGTACTTCCGTCAACACCGTCAAGCCGTTCCGTACACTCGCGGACATCAAGGGCCTGAAAATCCGCGTCCTGGCGACCCCGCTGGAACGCGCGGTGATGGAGAAAATGGGCGCCACCGGCGTGCCGATGCCGTATTCGGAGGTCCTTCCCGGCATGCAACGCGGCACCATTGACGGGGTGCGGACAGGCATCATCGTGATGTATCCGTCGAAGTTCTACACGGTCGCGAAATACGTGAACCTGATCGGTACCGCCCATATTGCCTGCGCCCAGTTCCTCAGCAAGGCCTGGCTGAAAACGCTGCCCGACGATCTGCGGGAGATCGTCATGCAGGCCGAGCGAGACGTGACCCCGCTTGTCGGCAAATGGGGCGAAGACATGACGCGTGCGGCCGAAAAGGCGTGGGAAAAAGTAGGCGAGGTCTCCCGTCTGTCCGATGAGGAACGCAACGACCTGATCAGGCGCGTCGCCCCCATCGGCGACGAGATCCTCGGCAACGACCCGCGGACGAGCGAAATGTTCGCCCTGCTGAAACAAGCCGCCGCAGCAACACGTCAATAGCGCGCGCCGGCAAATGGGCGCGCCCGCTGCACACGCAAACAGCGGGCGCGCTCCACTCAATGCCCCTAAATTCCGACCTGACCCGCGTCTGGCGGTGTTTGCAGAGTTCTGCTCCCCTGTGATAGCCTTTTGGAGATAAGCATGCGGACGGGGAAAACCTCGCCGTTTAACAGGGACCCTTCAACACTGAACAGGAGACTATCTATGAAACGACTTCTCGTCGCTTCCGCCGCGCTGGCGGCAGCGTCTGCACTGGCTATCGCGCCGGCGCAGGCCCAGAAAACGATCAACATGAAAATCGGCATGGTGACGATCAACGATTCGAACCATTTCGCGGCCAACTGGCAGAAGAAATATATTGAGGAACAATCCGGCGGCCGCATCAAGGTCGGCGTTTTCCCGGCAGCCCAGTTAGGCAAAATTCCCCGCCAAATCGAGGGCATCCAGCTCGGCACACAGGAAGCGTTCAACATTCCGCCCGGATTCTTCATCGGCATCGACAAACGCTTCATGGTCACCGACGCCCCCGGTATGTTCACTGACGAGAATCATGCGACCCGGGCCATAAATGTGCCCGAGTTCTATAATAAATTCACCACGATGGGCGAGAAAAAGGGGTTTGTCATAATCTCGCTCTGGGGCTGCGGCGCAACCTCGATCGCAACCCTGGAGCCGTTCAAGACGATCGATGAACTCAAGGGCCGCAAGATCAGGGTCCTGGCCACGCCGTTGGAGCGTGAAGTTATCGCATCACTCGGCGCGACCGGTATTCCAATCCCCTATTCGGAAGTCCTGCCCGGCCTGCAACGCAGGACCATTGATGGCGTTCGTAGCTCAATCGGCGTCATGCATCCTTCCAAATTCTGGACGGTTGCAAAGCATATCACGCTAACCGGTATGGCCCAGATCACTTGCGGCCAGTTCGTCAGCACTGCCTGGCTTAACAAGCTCCCCGCAGATCTGAAGCAAATCGTTCTGGATTCCGGCAAGAAGGTAACGCCAATGGCGGGTGCCTGGGGCCATGACCTGACCCGCCAGGCCGAGAAAAACTGGGCCGGGGAAAAGGGCGCTTTCGTTCATCGTCTTTCCGACGCTGACAAAGCCGACCTTATCAACCGGGTAAGGCCGATCGCCGACAAAATCCTGGGCGAAGATCCTGAGACGAAAGAGATCTATGCCTTGCTGCAGAAAGTGACTGCCGCAACCCGCCAGTAACACATTCCATCCGCCAGCGCGCCCGTTTCCCATGGAGCGGGCGCGCTGTTCTGTATTTTTCCGGGCGAACTGCATAATGGTTAGATTACTAAGTTTGCAGAGCCAAAGCGTCCTGTGATAGCTTTTCCCGATAAATTTGCGGACTGGGGTCAACCCTGCCGACGATCGAGGAAAATCTTCAACACGGGAGACTATCAATGAAACGACTTCTACTCACTTCCGCCGCCATGGCGGCAGCAACTGCCATGGCAGTTGCGCCCGCGCAGGCCCAGAAAACCTACACGATGAAAATCGGTATGGTCACGGTTAACGACTCGAACCACTTCGTGGCCAACTGGCAGAAGAAATACATCGAGGAAAAATCCGGCGGCCGCATCAAGGTCGGCGTTTTTCCGGCCGCACAGCTCGGCAAGATTCCGCGCCAGATTGAAGGCATCCAGCTCGGCACCCAGGAAGCGTTCAACATTCCGCCGGGATTCTTCATCGGCATCGACAAGCGCTTCATGGTCACCGATGCCCCCGGCCTGTTCGATGACGAAGCGCACGCACACCGGGCGATCAACACCCCGGCATTCCACAGTAAATTCACGCGGATGGGCGAATCCAAGGGTTTCATCATCAATACCCTGTGGGCCTGTGGCGGCACATCGATTGCGACGGTGAAGCCCTTCACGAAACTTGACGAGCTGAAAGGCCGAAAGATCCGCGTCCTGGCAACGCCGCTGGAGCGCGAAGTGATCAAGGCGATGGGCGCGACAGGCGTGCCGATGCCCTATTCCGAAGTCCTGCCCGGCATGCAGCGCGGCACCATTGACGGCGTCCGCAGTTCAATCGGCGTGATGTTTCCGTCCAAGTTCTGGACGGTCGCGAAGCACATCACCCTGACCGGCATGGGCCAGATCACCTGCGGTCAGTTCATGAGCACGGCGTGGATGAAAACGCTCCCCTCGGACCTGCGCGACATCGTCGTCGAGTCGGGCAAGCTTGTCACCCCGATGGGCGGTGAATGGGGCGCCGGCCAGAACCGGAAAGCCGAAGAGGGCTGGGCCAAGGAAGCCACGGTTCACCGTCTGACGGAGGCCGAACTGGCCGAGCTCCGCAGCCGGGTAACGCCGATCGCCGACAAGATTCTCGGCGAAGATCCGGCAACCAAGGACATGTACGCCATGCTGAAGGAAGCCGTCGCGGCAACCCGTAAATAGCATCCTGCGTAAACGACTCCACACCCCCGGCCCCGGTCGGGGGTGTTTTTCGTTCTGCAAAGCTGTCAATAATCAGCGGTCCATAGGGAGCACATAACATGCCCAACCGGCCTTCTCTTGCCTGGATGGAAAAATACCGGGACGCAGTCAACAGCGATCCCGAGATGTCCGTCATCGGTGACTGGTTCACGGAAAATTTCAAGATCTCCTTCGAAGGCACTGATTTTCTGATCTCGGTCCGCGAGGGTAAAATCGTGAACATCGAGGAAAATCCGCGCTTCGATCGCCCGTCCGCGTTTTCGCTACGCGCGCCGATGTCGGTCTGGAACAAGTTCATCAGCCCCAATCCGCCGCCGCTCTATCACGACTTTTTCGCGATGCTGATGCGCGTCGACGAGTTCGTGCTCGACGGAAATACCCTGGCGACGATGCAGAACGCCCGCGCGCTGCACCGCATGATGAATATCCTCAAGCAGATGGAGCCGCTCGATGCAGCCGCTTAGCCCCGGTCACGAACCGATCACCGCCCGCTATATCAACGTCACCAGCGGTGGCGTGGACTACCGGATTTTTTACGAGGAAGCGGGCGAAGGCGTGCCGCTTATCTGTCTGCATACCGCCGGCACCGACAGCCGTCAGTTCCGTCATGTTCTGAACGATCCGGACGTGACGGCGAAATGCCGCGTGATCGCTTTCGACATGCCGTATCACGGCCGGTCCAACCCGCCGGAAAACTGGTGGCTCACCAGGTACCAGCTCACCACCGACGTCTACCTGAACCTGATCCACGACTTCTGGCTGGCGCTGGGCGTCGAACGACCCATCGTGATGGGCTGCTCGATGGGCGGCGCGGTAACGCTGGGTGTGGCGGCCCGCTATCAGGAAGAAATCACCGGGATTATCGGTCTGGAAAGTGCAGCGGTCGCGGGCGGACGCGACAACGATTTCCTGCATCACCCGGCAATCCATGGCGGCGAACTGGCGGCGAGCTATACCTACGGGCTGAACGCGCCATCGTCGCCCGAGGCCGGCTGCCGCGAAAACTGGTGGTATTACAGCCAGGGAGGTCCGGGCGTGTACAAGGGCGACGTCTATTTTTACTGCGAGGACTGGGACGCGCGCGAAGAGATCAAAACCATCGATACGAACCGCTGCAAGGTCTCTCTGCTGACCGGGGAATACGATTATTCGGCTACCCCGGAAATGTCGCAGGCGGCGGCGGATGCCATCGCCGGATCCCGGCTGACCATCATGAAGGATATCGGCCATTTCCCGATGATCGAGAACTACGAAAGGTTCCGTCCCTATCTTCTGGCCGAACTGGATCAGATGGTCTGACCGGACGGGTCTCCGGACCGGTCATGGGCGAGGCCTTTCAGGCGTTTTCCCGCCGCCCGATATTATCGAGATTCTCCTGCAGCGAGAGCTTGCTCAGACGGTCAAGTGGCAGATTTACGAAGATTGAAATCCGGCTGGTCATGAACCGCATGGTTTCCGCAAAAGCCGCGCGCCGAACGGCCTCCCTGCCGTCAACGGCCGCGGGATCGGGTATACCCCAATGGGCCGTCACCGGCTGGCCGGGCCAGACAGGACAGACCTCATCCCGGGCATTGTCACAGACGGTGAAGACGAAATCCATCACCGGCGCATCGGGTGCCGCAAACTCATCCCAGCTCTTGGAGCGCAGGTTTTCTGTCGGAAAATTCTGGAGTTTCAAAAGGTCCAGCGCATAGGGATGAACCTCCCCGTTCGGCATGCTGCCGGCGCTGAAGGCCTTGAATCTCCCCGCACCTTCGCGGTTGAGAACGGCTTCGGCGATGATGCTCCGCGCAGAATTGCCGGTGCACAGGAACAATACATTGTGAATCTTGTCCGCCATGAGCGTCACCCACTTGTTGATCTGTGGACGGAATAACGCGGTTTTATGACAGGACGATGAAAAACCTGTGACGCGGCGGGCGGCCTAGGCGATTTCCGATTCCCGCCTGGACTCCTTCTTGCGGTCATGCGGGTTGAGAAGGCGCTTGCGCAGGCGGATATTCAGCGGCGTCACCTCCACCAGCTCATCGTCGTCGATATAGGCGATTGCCTCTTCCAGACGAAGCGACCGCGGCGTTGTCAGGCGCACGGCGTCATCGGTACCTGAGGCCCGCACGTTCGTCAGCTTCTTGGTCTTCAGGGGATTCACTTCGAGGTCGTTGCCCCGGCTGTGCTCGCCGATGATCATACCCTCATAAACCGCCGTGCCGCCGCCGATGAACAATTCGCCGCGTTCCTCAAGATTCCACAGGGCGAAGGGCACGGATTTTCCCTTACTGTTCGAAATCAGCACGCCGTTGCGGCGACCCGGCACCTTGCCCTTGTACGGCGCGTAGGAATGATACAGACGGCTCATCACGCCAGTGCCGCGGGTCTCGTTCAGGAACTGGCCGTGATAGCCGATCAGGCCGCGCGACGGCGCCAGGAATGTCAGGCGCGTCTTGCCGCCGCCGGACGGACGCATGTCCGTCATCTCGCCGCGCCGCTCGCCCATGGCCTCGACAACGGGACCCACATAGGCGTCGTCGACGTCGATCACGACCTCTTCGATCGGCTCTTCATGTTCGCCCGTCTCGGGATTGTTCCGGTACAGCACGCGGGGGCGGGAGACGGACAGCTCGAAGCCTTCGCGGCGCAGCGATTCAATCAACACGCCGAGCTGCAATTCGCCGCGGCCCTTCACCTCGAAGACGTTCTCGTCATTGGTCCGTTCGATGCTGATCGCGACATTGCCCTCGGCCTCGCGCATCAGGCGCGCCGCCAGGAGACGCGACGTCACCTTGTCGCCGTCATCGCCGGCAAACGGCGAATCGTTGATCGAGAAGCTCATCGACAGGGTCGGCGGATCCACCGGCAGGGCCTGAATCGGCACACCCGCATCGGGGTCCGTGATCGTATCGGCAACCGTCGCTTCCTTCAGCCCGGCAATGGCGATGATATCGCCGGCGCGTGCCTCTTCCACCGGCACGCGTTCGATGCCACGGAATGCCAGCAGCTTGGTCAGCCGGCCGGATTCGAGTTTTTTGCCGTCGTGGCTCAGCGCGGTGACGGGCGCATTTATCCGGGCGACACCCCGTTCGACACGGCCCGTGAGGACACGGCCAAGATAGTTGTCGTATTCCAGAATCGTCGCCAGCATCGCGAAGGGCGCATCGGCATCTGCGACTGGCGGGCCGAAATGCTTGGTGATCAGTTCGAACAGCGGGGTCAGCGATTCCCGAGGCGCTTCGAGATCCTCCGCCGCCCAGCCCTCTTTCGCGGAGGCGTAGAGCGTCGGGAAATCGAGCTGCTCGTCGGTTGCGCCAAGCGCCGCGAAAAGATCGAACACCTCTTCCTGAACTTCGTAGGCACGCTGATCGGGACGATCCGCCTTGTTGACGACGACGATCGGTTTCAGCCCGAGCGCCAGCGCCTTCATGGTGACGAACTTGGTCTGCGGCATCGGACCCTCGGCCGCGTCCACCAGCACCAGCGCGCCATCGACCATCGACAGGATACGTTCGACTTCGCCGCCGAAATCGGCATGGCCGGGGGTATCTACGATATTGATGCGAATGCCGTTCCATTCAACCGACGCGCATTTCGCAAGGATGGTGATCCCGCGCTCGCGCTCCTGGTCATTGGAATCCATGACGCGCTCGGCAACGCGCTGATTGTCCCGGAAGGTGCCGGACTGCCGCAGCAATTGGTCGACCAGGGTCGTTTTGCCATGATCGACATGCGCGATGATCGCGATATTACGAAGTTCTGTCACGGTTCGTTCTTCCAAAAATAACGAGGCGGGTCATCTGACCCGCCCGTTCGATTTCAACATAGATATGCGTTTTGCAACCGCTGTATACAGCGATTTTCAAAAATTATCCCAGTTTTTCCTTTACGAGGGCTGAAAGAGACGTTTCGGGCCGCGCGCCGTAGTGGCTGATAACCTCCGCGGCGCAGATTGAGCCGATCCGCCCGGCAATATCGAGCTCATACCCCTGGGTGAGGCCGAACAGCACGCCCGCCGCATAAAGATCGCCGGCGCCCGTGGTGTCTACTACCTTTGCCACCGGTTCCGCGGGGATTTCAATCAACTCGTCTGCGGTGACGATCACAGAGCCTTCGGCGCCCCGGGTCACGGCGGCGAATTCCACCTTGCCGGCGAGCTGGCCGACGGCATCGTCGAAGGACTCCGTCTCGAACAGTGACGTGATCTCGTCATGGTTGGCGAACAGGATATCGACATGACCTTCGACCAGGTGCCGGAACGATGCGCGATGTCGATCCACACAGAACGGGTCTGACAGAGACAGGGCAACCTTGCGCCCGGCGGCATGCGCGAGCTCCGCCGCCTTGACGAAGGCTTCCTTAGCCGCGTCGCGATCGAACAGATAACCCTCGAGATAGGTGATCTGCGCATCGCCGATCGCCTCGGGATCGATGTCGTCCGGGCCGAGCATGACACTGACCCCGAGAAAGGTCTGCATCGTGCGGTCGGCATCGGGGGTAACGAAGATGAGGCACCGGGCCGTGGATTCCCCCTCGGTCGCCGGCCGCGACCGATAGTCGACACCGGCGGCCTTTATATCGTGACTGAAAACCCCGCCGAGCTGGTCGTCGCGGACCTTGCCGATATAGGCGCCCGCGCCGCCAAGCGAAGCTATGCCGGCAAGCGTGTTGGCGGCAGAGCCGCCGGACGTTTCGATGCCTGCCCCCATTTCGGCATAGAGCCGGTCGGCGTCCTCGGCCTCGATCAGGGTCATGGTTCCCTTGCTGAGGCTGAGGCGCTCGATCAGCGCGTCGTCGGCCTGTGCGATCACATCGACAATCGCGTTGCCAACGCCGACGACATCTAGGTGGGCGTCTGCCATGGGGTACTCCTGTTACGGTACGGAAATTTCTGAGATTCGGCGCGCAGTATAACGGCGAAGAACCACACTGCAATGGAAACTGCCCCGAGCCACCCCATATCTGCGGACAACACGGATTCGAGCCTTGCGCCGCCGGTCGGACGGCGGTTAAACAGGCGGGCAGCACTTCGGACATACAATCGGCAAGGTTATGTTTTCAGGACTTTATCTGGCTATCGAGCAACTGGGCGATCCGCGCATCCGCGGCGTGATTATCCGCGCCGTGCTAATCAGCGCCGCGCTTTTCGTCGGGCTGATGTTTGCCGCCGGCTGGCTGTTGAGCGGGTTGTCGTTTTTCGGGATAGGCTGGATCGACAGCGCGATAGCGTTCCTGGGCGGCGGCGCGGCCTTCGTTATCGGGCTGTTCCTGTTTCCGGCGTTCACCGGCATCATCATCTCTTTCATGCTGGAAGAGATCGCGAGCGCCGTCGAGGCGCGACACTATCCGGACCTGCCGGCGGCACGCGAGGAGCCGGTCATGGAAATGGTCGGCAATGCGGTGCGTTTTACCGGCGTGACGGTGGTCCTCAACCTGCTGGTGTTCATCATCGTCGTGCCCTTGATGCTGATCACCTTGGTGCTGATCCCGTTCATTCCCTTTGTCTTCTATGCGCTCAACGGGTATCTTCTCGGGCGTGAGTATTTCGAGTTTGCGGCTGTCCGCCGGCTCGATCCGGCCCCCGGCCGGATGTTGCGGCGTCAGTACAGAATTCGCGTTTTCATGTGCGGTATCGCAATTGCCGTTCTGATGACCATACCCTTCGTCAACTGGCTGATGCCGGTGGTGGCGGCGGCCTTTATGGTGCATGTATTCGAAGGCGTTCGCGGTCGCGCGGCACGCGCCTGAACCACCGCGAAAGCGGACAGAGAACCGCCGCATTGCGGCACTTACCGGAAAGACAGGACCATGGCGGACCAGGAAGATCAGACAAAACCCGAGACCCACGCGGCGCTGCCGCTGAAAGCCAGCGCCGGCAGTGCGCCGCCCAACGCGCTGCGCCCGGCGGGCGTTCCCCGCCCGGCCCACGACCTTCAGGCTGTCTCCCGGCCGTCCAACCTGAGCAGCCCGGAAGGCAAGAAGCTGATCGTCGGCCGCGAGATCCAGCTGAGCGGCAATATCAGCGCCTGCGACAAGCTGGTGGTCGAGGGCCGGGTCGAGGCCGAACTGCAGGACTGCCGCCAGATCGAAATCGCATCGACAGGGACATTCAAGGGTTCCGCCGCCATCGATATGGCTGAAATAAGCGGAAATTTCGAAGGCACGCTGACCGCGCGGGACATCCTGATCGTCCGCTCCTCGGGCCGGATTACCGGCACTGTCCGCTTCGGCAAGCTGGAGATCGAACGCGGCGGCGAAGTGGTCGGCGATATCGGTCTGTTCGACCCGTCGAGCGACGCCTGAGGATATCTCCGGAACCGACGGAATTATGCGCTCCAGACTGATTGCCGTCGCTACCTGTGCCGTGCTCGGCGCCTGTGTCGGCCCGACAGCCGGCCCTGACGGCCCGGCGGGAGCCGTGGCGCCCGCAGAAAACCGGGCCATGGTCGAGCCGCAACGACAACCCGATCCGGTGGCCATTCCGACCCCGGTGCCGTCGCCGCCGCCTATTGATCCCGCAAGCCTCGTCGGGATGACCGGCGATCGCATAACGGCGTTATTCGGCGCGCCTGTCTTCGTCCGGCGGGACCCGCCGGGTGAATTCTGGCGATATCGTGACGGGACATGCGTTCTGGAGCTGTTTTTCTATCCAAGGGCCGGTTCCCAGCGGGTCGATCATATCGAAACCAGAAATGCAGACCCCAAAATCCGGCAGGACCGGGCGGAATGCGTCGCAAAACTCAGAAAACCGGCTGTCCGGGGCTGATCCCGGGACAAATAGCCCGAACTGGCGAATGCCCGCCAGGCCGCCGAGCGGAACCCGGCACTAGCGGTCTTTCGGACCGAGCCGGTCGCGGTCGGGCGGTGAAGGATCGACCTCCTCGAAATCGCCATCGATAACGGGGCCGCCGGCTGGACCTCTCCCGGTCCGGCCGCCGCCCCAGCCGGGGCCGGACCCTGTTCCGGGCCCGGATCCGGGCTGACCGCCACTGAATCCGGCAGCTGAAACCGATATTTTACCGCTTCTGACCAGCCAACGGCCGATGGCAACGGCCGCAAACCGCCGGAAAGGCGGCACAAACAGCAAAAATCCGAACGCATCGGTGAAAAAACCCGGTGTCAGGAGCAAAATACCGGCAATAAGCAGGCACAACCCGTCAAATACCTCCTGAACGGGCAACTCGTTGCGGGCTGTGCTCTCCTGAACGCGTTGCAGTACCGCAAGCCCCTGAAGGCGCAGCAAGGTTGTCCCGGCGAAAGCGGTCAGGATGACGATGGCGAGGGTCGGCCACAGGCCGATCCACCCGCCGATTTCGATAAAAAGGCCGATTTCGATGATCGGAACGGCAATAAACATTGCCAGCAAAAGGATTGCCATGCTTGCGATTTCCCGGTGGACGTCCTATGTACTCTAGGGTACGGGGTCGGTTGCGAAGGTTCAAACAAAGGTTGGGATGACCTGCGCGGCGCGATACCGAACTATGTGGTAACGATTGCGGCAGAACCAACGTATTATATCCACGTAGATTCCAATGTATGCGCCTCGGTCCATCCGACCGCCCTGTATGGACAGCGTCTGACGACAATGGAGCGCCCGGGGACGGGCGCCGGAAAGCAAAATGATGGGTGACGGGTTTCAGTTCCTCGATATTGTCCTTTTCGCGATGGTCGCGGCATTTCTTGTGCTGCGCCTGCGCAGCGTTCTGGGAAAGAAAACCGGCCATCAGGAGCCGCGTCAGGACCCCATTTCGCGCCGCCAGCAGGATGCGCAGAAGGACGGAAATGTCGTCGAACTGCCCAATCGTTACAAGGACGGGCCGGACGATATGGCTGAGCCTATGGACGATCCGGTGGCCAATCTCGATCCCAACGATCCGCTTGCCTCGGGCATTACCCAGATCCGCATCGCCGATAGCAGTTTCCACCCGGTGGAATTCGCCAATGGCGCCCGCGCGGCTTTCGAGATGATCGTTCAGGCCTTTGCCGAAGGCGACACCAAAACCCTTGAAAACCTGTTGGCCGAAGACGTGTTCGAGAACTTCAACGAGGCGATCGTCGCCCGCCGGGAAGCCAACGAAAAACTCGAGACGACAATTATCGGTATCAGTTCGGCGGACGTCGTCGAAGCGGCGATGGATGGCCGGAACGCGATGGTAACGGTCAAATTCGTGTCGGAACAGGTAAACGTGACGCACGATGCCGAAGGCCGTGTGGTCGATGGCGATCCGAACCAGGTGACCGAAATAACCGATATCTGGACGTTCTCGCGCGATACCAAGTCGAGCGATCCGAACTGGAAGCTGGTCGAAACCAGCAGCCAGAACTAGGGATCGCCCGCCACCGCCCACATCTCTGGTGCTGCTGACAGTGCAACCGCGACGTCCCGGATACCGGCCCAAATCCATGACCAAACGCTCCGCTCCGCCGAAGATCAGATCCAGGGCCTCGGCGCATGCGCTCCTGCCGGTTCTGGGCCTTGCACTGTTTGCATCGGCCTGTACGCAGATCACGGCTCCCGATGCCCCCGATACACCATCCTTCCGCGACGTTCCCTATTCGGCGCTGCCGGGCTGGGCATCGGACCGGCATGCCGCTGCGATCCCGTCCCTCATCCGGTCCTGCCCGCCGCTGGAGAAACGCGGCGTCGACGGATTCGGCACCGCTGCGGTCTGGCAGGATATCTGCGCGGAAGCCCGCGCGCTGCCCGCCGGCAACGATGCCGCCGCCCGGGCGTTTCTGGAGCGCCGGTTTGTACCCGCCGCGGTGTCGGGACGGGATGGCAGCGAGGGGCTGATCACCGGGTATTTCGAACCCGAGCTCCGCGGCGCGCGGAAGCGTCAGGGTCCCTTCAACGTCCCACTGCATGTGCGACCGCCGGAACTGGTGGCCGTCGATCTCGGCCGTTTCGACGCGGACCTGAAGGGCAAGCGGATCGCCGGACGGGTCGTGCAGGGTCGGCTGGTTCCCTTCCACAACCGGGCCCAGATCGAACGCGGCGCCCTGCGCGGCCGACAGCTGGAGCTCGTCTGGGTGGACGATGCGGCGGATGCGTTCTTTCTCCATATTCAGGGATCGGGACGTATCCGGCTGCGCGATGGGACCGTTCTGCGCGTCGGCTATGCCGGCACCAACGGACATCCCTATACCGCCATCGGCCGCGAACTGATCGCCCGGGGCGCGATCCCCCGCGAACGCATGTCCATGCAGGAAATCCGGAAGTGGATGCGCGCAAACCCGGCGGACGGCGCAAAGCTGATGCGCACCAATGAATCCTATGTGTTTTTTCGCGAGCTGACCGAAGCGGGGCCGATCGGCGCCCAGGGTGTCGCGCTGACGCCCGAACGCAGCATCGCCGTAGACCGGAACATACTGCCGCTCGGCCTGCCGGTCTGGATTGACACGACCCTGCCGACCGAACCGGCAAGCGCCTATCGGCGCCTGATGATCGCCCAGGATACGGGCGGCGCGATCAGGGGCGCCGTCCGCGCGGACATTTTCTGGGGCGCGGGCGCACGGGCAGCGGAGCTGGCCGGCAAGATGAAGTCCCCCGGACGCTATTGGTTTCTTCGTCCGCGCGGTCTGGCGCCGGGAAGCTAAAGCCCGCCATGAAGCTTGCCGTCGCCGCGCTGCTTTGGCTGTCTCTGACGACGGCGGTATCGGCGTCCCCGGTCTCGGACGAGATCGAGGTGCGCACGTTCGAGGTCATCCTGTCGCATGACGATACGGAGCGCGACACGGTCGGGGAATTGAAATACCGCGGCGGCCTCGATATTCGCTCGACCGACAGGCGCTTCGGCGGTCTGTCGGGGCTGGATATATCACCTGACGGACGCCGGCTGATTGCCGTAACGGACCGCGGAGACTGGTTTACCGCGGTGCTGGCCTATAACCGCGACCGCTCGCTTTCCGGACTGTCCGACACCCGGATGATGGCGATCCGCGCCGAGGGCGGCGCTCCGGTGACCGGCCGCGCGGAGACGGATTCTGAATCGATCTTGCGCCTGACCGACGGCTCGCTTGTCGTCGGATTCGAACAGCGCCACCGGCTCCATCGCTTCATGACGCCGGGCGAAGCGGCAAAACCGTTCGGTTTCCCGGCAGCGCTTCGAAGGGCGCCGAACAATGGCGGGGCGGAAGCCATCACCCGGCTCTGGGGCAACCAGTTGCTGATCCTCTCCGAACGGCTGGAAGCGAGCCCCGGCATCGCGGCCGGCTGGGTCGGCGCCGGCCGGGCATGGCGCGCCGTCGGCTTTCGGAAGACCGGCATTTTCCATCCTGTCGGTGCCGCCACCCGCGATGACGGCACGGTGTTTCTCCTCGAACGGCGCTTTACGACGATTGGCGGAATAGCCGTCCGCATCAGCCGCGTACCGCCGGGCACCATCGTCCCGGGACGCATTTTTCAGGGGACCGAGCTTGCCGAACTGTCCCCGCCGCTGGTCGCGGATAATTTCGAAGGCATCGACGTGCGCCGGGGCGAAACGGGCGAAACCATGATTTACGTCGTTTCCGACGACAATTTCCACATTCTCCAGCGAACGCTTCTGCTGATGTTCTCCCTTGCGGAGTAATACGCGTCCGGCCATCCTGCCGGTATGATTTTTTCAGGACCAACGTCGTGACCGGGCGACCGCGCGTCGGGCTTTTCGCCACCTGCCTGGTCGATCTCTATCGCCCGTCGGTCGGTTTCGCCACGGCAAGCCTGCTGCAGAAAGCCGGCTGCGATGTCGATGTGCCCGCCGCCCAGGTATGCTGCGGCCAACCCGCCTATAACGCCGGCGACCGCCGCAACGCCGCGGCAATCGCGCGCCAGACCATCGGCCTGTTGGAGAATTTCGACTATGTCGTTGCACCCTCCGGATCCTGCGCCGGGATGCTGCGCCATCATTATCCGGAACTTCTGGCCGACGATCCGGAATTCGCAGCCCGCGCCCGCGCGGTTGCGGACCGGACATGGGAGCTGGTTTCGTTCCTGACCGACGTCTGTCGCTGGTCGGACATTGACGCGCGCTGGCCCGCGCGCGTGACCTATCACGATGCCTGTTCGGGGCTCCGGGAACTCGGCATCAGGGACCAGCCCCGCCAGCTGCTCGCAAAGGTAGACGGGCTTGACCTGCGGGAGCTCGACGCCCCCGATGTGTGTTGCGGGTTCGGCGGCACGTTCTGCGTCAAATACCCCGAAGTCTCCGGCGCGATGGTTGACCATAAAATCGACGATATCGTCGCCACGGGCGCCGCCACCGTGCTGTCCGGCGACCTCGGCTGCCTGATGAACATCGCCGGGCGGCTGTCCCGGCGCGGCGAATCCGTCGAGGCGCGTCATGTCGCCGAGGTCCTGGCCGGCACGGCGACCGGTCCCGCCATCGGCGGCGGCGATACCGGGAAGGCCTGAGCATCATGCAGCAGACCAGTCTCGAATTTTCACAGAATGCCGCGCGGGCGCAGGCGGATGCCGACCTGCAGTCGGCGCTGGCGAAACTGCAGCGCGACACCCGCCTTGCCCGGCCGGTCATCACCGGCCGCCTGCCGGAGTTCGAGGACCTGCGGGACCGCGCCGTCGCCATCAAGAACCATACGCTCGCCAATCTCGATCACTATCTCGAGACGCTCGAAGCCAATGTCATCGATGCGGGCGGCCACGTGCACTGGTGCAACGATGCGGGCGATGCCCGTGAAACGATCCTGCAGATCTGCAGCGATGCGGGTGCGAAAACCGTCGGCAAGGGCAAGTCGATGGTGTCGGAAGAAATCGCGCTCAACGACTACCTGATCGCGAACGGCCTCGACGTGGTGGAAACCGATCTCGGCGAATACATCCTGCAACTGCGCCACGAAACGCCGAGCCACGTCGTCATGCCGGCGATTCATTTAAAGAAAGAACAGATCGCGGATACCTTCCGTGAACATCATACGATGCTCGATCCCGCACGACCGCTGGACGCGCCGCGCGATATGACAGAGGAAGCCCGGACCAGGCTGCGCGAAAAATTCCTGTCCGCGGATGTCGGCATCACCGGCGCCAACATGCTGATCGCCGAGACCGGGTCCATCGTGGTCGTCACCAACGAGGGCAATGGCGACCTGACCCAGACCCTGCCGCGGGTTCATATCGTCATCGCGGCCATCGAGAAAGTCGTGCCGCGCATCGACGACGCCCTGTCGATCCTGCGCATCCTCGCACGATCGGCAACCGGGCAGGAGATCACCTGCTACACGACCTTTGCGACGGGCCCGAAACGGCCGGACGACCTGGACGGGCCGGAGGAATTTCATCTCATCCTGCTCGATAACGGGCGCACGAAGCTGCTCGAAGGCGATTTCCGCGACGTGCTGCGCTGTATCCGCTGCGGTGCCTGTCAGTCCGCCTGTCCGGTTTACGGCGCGGTCGGCGGACATGCCTATGGCGGGGTATATGGCGGACCCATCGGGGCGGTGCTGACCCCGGCCCTGGACGGTATCGACAAGGCCTGGCCTTTGCCGGAAGCATCGTCTTTCTGCGGCAATTGCGAAGCCGTCTGCCCCATGCGGATTCCGTTGCCCGGCCTGATGCGGCGCTGGCGCGACATCGCCCATGCGCAGAAACTGAACAAGCCCGGGGCACGGCGCGGGTTGGCGCTCTGGGCATGGGCGGCACAGCGGCCGGTGCTGTACCGCTTGGGCGCCCGCATTGCGCTGCGCGTGCTGCGGTTGCTCGGCCGCCGCCGCGGGTTCCTGCGTCGCGTGCCGCTGGCGGGCGACTGGACTTTTGCCCGCGATCTGCCCGCCCCCGAGGGCGGAACGTTCGTCGACCGCTGGCGGAAAGAAAACCCGGGAACGACGCCGTCATGAGCGCACGGGACGATATCCTCGGACGCATCCGGTCGGCGATCGACCGGCCCGCGGGTACAGGCGCGCCGCCCCCGCCCGAATACGCGAACCGGTCCCTGATCCCGCGCCGGGCGCAGGGCGGCCCGGCGGAGCTGACCGCACGTTTCATCGAAATGGCGACCGAGGCCGAGATTTCCATCGGCCGGGTCGCGGAATCAAACGCCGTCGGAAGGTCCATATCCGACTGGCTCCAGACAGAAGGCCTGCCGACGCGCGCCGTAATGTCGCCCGATCCCGGGATGGATGCCTATGGCTGGGAGAATGCGCCGGGGCTGGAGATCCGCCGGGGCGCGACCGATGGCAGCGATGCCGTCTCGATCACGCCGACCGTCGCCGGCATCGCCGAGACCGGATCGATCATGGTAGCAAGCGGCCCGGGCACGCCGTATACGCTGAATTTTCTGCCGGAAACCCATATCGCCATCGTGCATGCCGACCGGATTGTCGGCGGTTACGAAGACGCCTGGGCGCGGGTCCGGGGCAATGGCGAAACCGCCGCCGCCCTGCCGCGGACGGTGACCCTTATCACGGGGCCTTCGCGGTCTTCCGATATCGAGCGCACGGTCACCATCGGCGTTCATGGTCCGAAACGGCTGCGTATCGTGCTGGTGGGCGAGATCGAAAGCGGGGACGATGGCCAGAAAACCTGACCGGTCCCGGGGGCACCTTACGCCGGAAGAAGAAGCCCTGTTCCGCGCCGCCATGGCGGATGCAAAGCCCATCGCGCGGCGTACGCTCCCGCCTGCAGATACCGGGATACCGGCGCCGCCAGCCGTTGCCGCGCCCAGACAGAGACGAGCCGCGCAACCCGCGCCACCGCCCGCACCCCCGCGCCCACAGCCCAAACCTGTGCTTGAAGCCGGCAGGGCCGCTGATCTCGACCGCCGGACCATGGACAAATTGCGCAAGGGCCGGTTGCGCCCGCAGGGCCGCCTCGACCTCCACGGTCTGACCGCCGACAGGGCATTGCATGCCCTGAATGCTTTTCTGGCGGACGCCCAGCGGAACGATAAAAGATGCGTCCTCGTCATCACCGGCAAGGGCTCGATGAAAGAAGGCGGCGGCATTATCCGGCGCGAACTGCCGGCCTGGCTGAACGCGCCCGGCAATCGCGCGCGCGTGCTCGGCTTTGCCGGCGCGCAGCCGGCCGATGGCGGCGGCGGGGCGTTCTATGTGCTGCTGAAGCGGCGGCGCTGAAAGACCCTACAGGATGAACTTCGACAGGTCGGTGTCTTTCGCAAGATCGGCGACGGTTTCGCGCACGTAATCCGCATCGATGGTCAGCGCCTCGCCGGAGCGGTCGGACGCGGTGAAGGAAACATCCTCGAGCAGGCGTTCCATCACCGTCTGCAGACGCCGGGCGCCGATATTTTCCACCGTACGATTGACGTCGGTGGCGAGCTTCGCCAGCGCATCGATTGCCTCGTCGGTGAACGCCAGCGTCATCCCCTCGGTCGCCATCAGCGCCGTGTACTGGCGGATCAGATTGGCTTCCGGCTCCGTCAGGATGCGGCGCATGTCGGCCTCGTCTAGCGCCTTGAGCTCGACGCGGATCGGCAAACGCCCCTGTAGTTCGGGCAGCAGGTCGGAGGGCTTCGACAGATGAAAGGCGCCCGATGCGATGAACAGGACATGATCGGTCTTGATCGTGCCGTGCTTGGTCGCCACCGTCGTGCCCTCGATCAGCGGCAGCAGGTCGCGCTGGACGCCCTCGCGGCTGACATCGCCGCCGGAGCGGCCTTCCGAACGGACACAGATCTTGTCAATCTCGTCGAGAAAAACGATGCCGTTCTGCTCGACCGCGTCGAGGGCGGTGCGCACCACCACGTCGTCGTCGAGCAGCTTGTCGCTCTCCTCGGCGATCAGCAGGTCGTAGCTTTCGAGCACGGTCAGTTTCTTCGGCTTGGTCTGGTTGCCGAACGCCTTGCCCATCATTTCGCTCAGATTGATCATGCCCATCTGGGCGCCCGGCATGCCGGGAATTTCGAGCGTCGGCATCCCGCTGCCGGCATCCTGCACATCGATTTCGATTTCACGGTCGTCAAGTTCGCCCTGGCGCAGCATGGTGCGGAATTTCTGACGCGTATCCGCGCTGGCGCCTTCACCGACCAGCGCATCGAGCACGCGTTCCTCGGCAGCGACTTCGGCCTTTGCGACGACTTCCTTGCGCATGCGTTCACGCGTCATGTGAATGGCGATTTCGGACAGGTCCCGGATAATCGATTCCACGTCGCGCCCGACATAGCCGACCTCGGTAAACTTGGTGGCCTCTACCTTGATGAACGGTGCATCCGCCAGGCGGGCGAGCCGGCGCGCAATCTCGGTCTTGCCGACGCCCGTCGGGCCGATCATCAGGATATTCTTGGGCAGGACCTCTTCGCGCAGGTCGTCTTCAAGCTGCTGGCGGCGCCAACGGTTGCGCAGCGCAATGGCGACCGCGCGCTTGGCGTCGTTCTGGCCGACGATATAGCGGTCCAGTTCGGAAACGATTTCACGGGGGGAGAAACTTGTCACAGGCTACAGACTTTCAACAACGACGTTTTCATTTGTATAGATGCAGATATCGGCGGCGATTTTCATCGCCCGGCGCGCGATCTCTTCGGCCTCGAGACCGTCCTGGTCGAACAGGCCCCGCGCCGCGGCAAGGGCGAACGGCCCGCCCGAACCGATGCCGATAATACCGTCTTCGGGTTCGAGGACATCCCCCGTTCCGGTGAGCACGAGCGACACGTCCCTGTCGGCCACGGCCATCATCGCCTCGAGACGGCGGAGATAACGGTCGGTTCGCCAGTCCTTCGCCAGTTCGACGCAGGCACGGGTCAGCTGGCCGGGGTGCTGTTCGAGCTTCGCTTCAAGGCGCTCGAAAAGCGTAAAGGCATCGGCGGTCGCCCCCGCAAAACCGGCAATAACCCCGCCGTCGCCCAGCAGCCGCACCTTGCGGGCGTTCGATTTCATGACCGTATTGCCGAATGTCACCTGACCGTCGCCGGCGACGACGACCTTGCCGTTCTTGCGCACCGACAGGATGGTCGTGCCGTGCCATGTTTCAATCTTGCTGTCTGCCATAATTCTCCGGAAAGGCGCGGCTGTCCGCGCCGGAATAGGAAATGAGCGCCGTTACCCTAAAATGATGGTTCACGGGGCATCGTCAAGGGCCAGTGTCGATGCCGGCCCGGATCGCGCCAAAATCAGCATAAGCGTCCCGGGGAGCGGAAGCGGAGTCTACCGCGAGTTCCGCAGATGTCTACCGGACGAAAATCCTGAAACGGAACGGCGAATCCGACCGCCCGGCCACCAGTTCGCTCTCTCCCGCCATCAATGGCGCGCTTAGCGGTCGGCCGTCGCCGCCGAGAATCTGGCCGTTCAGCGTGGTTCCGTGATAGCTGCCGCAGTCGCGCACCATCAGGGCCCCGTTTTCCCGCTCGATCGAAAAATGCCGACGCGACAGGTTGAAGGGCCGCACATCGTCGATCACGAGACTGACGTCGTCATACGTGTCCTTCCCCTCGCCGGACGCCGAACGTCCGATCCTGAAGGGAAGTTCGTGCACCGCTATTTCCTCCAAACCCAGCGCCGACCGCAACCGCCTGCCATCGGGAACAAGACGGATCACCGGTGCCGGGCCGGCATGTCCGGTTCCCGCGATGTCCGCATCTTTGTGTCCGGGATCCCCCGCCGGTGGCGATATGGATGTCGCTGCAACGCCGGGTGCAGGTGCGGTTACAGGACGGACCAGATCGAAAACCGGCCCGAATATCGGCGACAGAAGATGCTGTTGAACGGACAGGATGGCGAGAAACTCGTTTCGCCGCAGAAATTCAACCGCCACATCGCCGACAGCAACCGCATCTGTTTCCCGCGTCCCGCCGGTCAGGAACCCGTCGTCACCGAAAACACTGTCCACGCCGAAATCTCCGGTTCCCGCCCTGTCGCCGCTGCCGCGCCTGAGACGCACTCTGCCTGAGCGGACTCTATATATCCCGTCCGCCGGATCGCCCTGTCTGTAGATCAACGCGCCGTCGGAAAACTGCCGCTCTGTCATACCTGCTACGCCCGCCCTTTTACCTTGCCACCCACGACCACAAACACCCGTTTGCCGCGAATAATCCGGATGCTGCCACTTTTTTTAGGGGTCTCCGCAACGAGAATCAACAATGGCGCGATTGCCCCTGCAAACCGTTGACCACTGGCGCCCGCACCCCTTACCTGATAAAAAACGCGCGATTCCGGTGCGGTCACCCAATATACAAGACAGTATATACGAGACAGTTACTGCTCTGATTCGTCGTTCTGCGGGAAAACCGACGCCCATTAAACATCAGGTAATCGCTCATGCGCGAAGCAAAAGTTGCCAGAAAAACCTCGGAAACCGACATTGAGGTCGCGCTGAACCTCGACGGGACCGGCAAATACGATATCGACACCGGTATTGGATTTCTCGATCACATGCTGGAGAGCCTGTCGCGTCACAGCCTGATTGATCTGAACGTGCGCGCAAAGGGCGACCTTCACATCGATTTCCATCACACCACAGAGGATACCGGCATCGCTATCGGCGACGCCGTTCACAAGGCCCTCGGCGATCGCCGCGGTATCCGGCGCTACGCATCCGCCATGATCCCGATGGACGAGACGCTCAGCCGTGTATCGATCGACGTTTCCGATCGACCCTATCTGATCTGGAAGGTGGATTTTACGAGGCCGAAGCTGGGCGAGATGGACACGGAGCTTTTCAAGGAATGGTTCCAGGCCTTTGCGCAGAATGCGCGGGTGACGCTGCATGTTGAAAATATATACGGCGAAAACAATCACCACATCGTCGAGAGCTGTTTCAAGGCGCTCGCCCGCGCCCTGCGCGACGCGACGGAAACCGATCCGCGTGCGGCGGATTCGATCCCGTCGACCAAGGGAACGCTGGGCGGCTGACCGGGTAGAACGACATGCGGGTCTTCACGATACATCTGCGGCCGTCAGCACTATCGCCCGACCGGGACGCCGTCCTGATCAAGGAGGGCTTCTGCTGGCCGGCCTTTTTCTTCGGGCCGTTCTGGGCGCTTTGGCACCGGATGTGGTTTGCGGCCGCGGGTCTTCTATCGGTCCTGATCGCGCTGGGGATCGCCGAATCCATCCTGCGGCTAGATCCGATGACCTATAGCGTCGTGATGTTCGGCGTCTCGACGGTCATCGGGTTTTGCGCCAATGACTGGCGGCGCGAAGCACTGACCGCACGGGGCTGGAATATGGGCGGCCTGTCCGCCGCCCCGGACCGGGACCTTGCATTCCGCCGTTTCGTCGACCTGCACCCGGACGCCATGGACCTGCGGCCCTCGCCCGGTGTCGCGCCGGCGGCATCCGCCAACACGTCCTCCGGACCGGTGAGGCCTTGAGCGACTCCCCGATGGTAGGCGCCAGCGCAATGGCCGGAACAACGCCGGGAGCGACCGTCGTCATCGATTACGGATCGGGCAACCTGCGCTCGGCGGCAAAAGCGCTGGAACGCGCGGCGCGCGAAACCGGTATCGACACCCGGATAACGGTTACCGACGATGCGGCGGCACTGGACCTTGCAGACCGGATTGTCCTGCCCGGCGTCGGCGCCTTCGGCGATTGCGCGGCGGGCCTGCGTTCGCTGCCCGGTATGATCGACGCGCTGGAACGGAATGTGCGCGAACGCGGTAAGCCGTTTCTCGGCATCTGCGTCGGCATGCAGCTGATGGCCGACCGGGGAATCGAACATGGCGCACATGACGGACTGGGCTGGATTCCGGGCGAAGTCCGCCCGCTGCAGCCATCCGACCCGGGGCTCAAGATTCCGCATATGGGCTGGAATGTCGTGGAACGCCGCCCTGCCGGCAGGGCGCATCCCGTTCTTGCAGGGCTTGAAGCTGGCACACACGCTTATTTCGTGCACAGTTACGCTATTGTCTGCACACGGGAGACCGATGTGCTGGCATCCGCCGATTACGGCGGCAGCTTCGCCGCGGTTATCGGGCGCGACAACATGATCGGAACGCAGTTCCATCCGGAAAAAAGTCAGGCGGCGGGCATCCGTCTGCTTGGCGGTTTCCTGAAATGGGACGGAAAGGCAGATTAAGGATGGTTGTCAAAACAGTCGTGGAGCCCCTGAAGGAAGTCTTCGACGAGGATCTCGAGGATCTGTGCGATGCTGCGGAATCGGCGATTCTCGACGGCGGCGGATTCGGATGGCTGCGGCCGCCGCCGCGCGCCGTCCTCGGCCGTTACTTCCGCGGGGTCGTGCTGGTGCCGGAGCGTCACCTTTTCGTCGGCCGGCTGGACGGGCGCATCGCCGCCTCCGTCCAGTTGCAGGAACCCCCGCGCAATAACGAGGCACAGGCCCACGCCGCACTGCTGACAACGCTTTTCGTCGCACCCTGGGCCCGCGGGCACGGTATTTCGCTGCGACTGGTCCAGGCGGTGGAAAAGCTCGCCGCCGAGCTCGGCTATCTGATGCTCACCCTCGACCTCCGGGCGACCCAGACGGCGGCGATCCAGATATACGAACACCAGGGCTTCGAGCGCTGGGGCACCAACCCGACATATGCCCTTGTGGACGGCAAATTTGTCGAGGGTCATTACTATTCGAAGCAGTTGAGAGAGCTGCCCAAAGTGAAGAAAAACAGAAACAGGAACACAGCGGCGAAATGATACTTTTTCCGGCGATCGATCTGAAAGACGGCGCGTGCGTGCGGCTGGTCCGGGGCGAGATGAACCAGGCGACGACCTTTAACGACGATCCAGCAGCACAGGCGCGTGACTTTGCCGCCGCCGGATTCGAATGGATCCATATCGTCGATCTGAACGGTGCTTTTGCCGGAGCGCCGGTCAATGGCGATGCGGTCGCCGCCATTGTCGCCGCCGTCGACCTGCCGGTCCAGCTGGGCGGCGGTATCCGCGACATTCAAACGATCGACCGCTGGCTGAGCGCCGGCGTCGAACGGGTCATTCTCGGGACCGCTGCAATCAAGGACCCCGATCTGGTCCGCGCAGCGTGCGAAAAGCATCCGGGCAGAATCGTCGTTGGCATCGACGCCCGCCGCGGACGTGTCGCGGTCGAAGGCTGGGCGGAGACATCCAATACCCGTGCGCTGGACCTTGCCATGCAGTTCGAAAACGCGGGCGTCGCGGCCATCGTCTATACCGATATCGACCGCGACGGTGCGATGCAGGGCGTCAATATCGATGCGACGGTCGATCTTGCCTTCGCGCTGACAACGCCGGTGATCGCCTCGGGCGGCGTTCGCGGCATTTCCGATATCGTCGATCTGAAAGCGCATGAAAGCGCCGGCATTGAGGGCGTGATTTCGGGCAGAGCGATCTATGACGGCCGCCTGAACGCCGCAGAAGCGCTCGCGGTGTTAAAAGGATAATCCACCCCGATGCTCAAGGCGCGTATCATTCCCTGTCTCGACGTCAAGGACGGCCGCACCGTCAAGGGCGTCAACTTCGTCGACCTGATAGATGCCGGCGATCCCGTGGAGCAGGCGAAATTCTATGACAGCCAGGGCGCGGACGAACTGACCTTCCTGGATATCACGGCGAGCCACGAGAACCGCGACACCATATTCGATGTGGTCAACCGCACCGCCGAACAGTGCTTCATGCCGCTGACCGTCGGCGGCGGCATCCGCCAGGTCGAAGACATCCGGAAGATGCTGCTGGCCGGCGCCGACAAGGTGTCGATCAATACGGCCGCCGTGCACCGGCCGGAATTCGTGGGCGAGGCGGCCGAAAAATTCGGGGCGCAATGCATCGTCGTCGCGATCGACGCGAAATCCACCGGCCCGGGAAAATGGGAAATTTTCACCCATGGCGGGCGGGAACCGACCGGGATCGACGCCGTCGAATGGGCAAAGCGCATGGCGGATCTCGGCGCCGGCGAAATCCTGCTGACATCGATGGACCGGGACGGGACTCGGTCCGGTTTCGATATCGAACTGACCCGCACCCTGGCCGACGCCGTGAGCGTGCCGGTGATCGCCTCCGGCGGCGTCGGCACGCTGGACCATCTGGTCGAGGGCATTCGCGACGGCCATGCCAGCGCCGTGCTGGCCGCGTCGATCTTCCATTTCGGGGAATATTCGATCCCGGAGGCGAAGGCGCATATGGCCGCCGCCGGCGTCGCGATCCGGCCGGTCGAAGACGCCGCCGCCTGAACTGTTCGGATGACAGCGGCCCGGCAATCTGATATCGCGGGACCATGAGCATCAATCAGAATACCGACGCGGTGATCGCCCGCCTGTTTGAGACGATCGCGAGCCGCCGGGGCGGCGACGCGGACGCGTCCTACACGGCGAAGCTGTTCGCGCGCGGCACCGGAAAAATCGCGCAGAAGCTGGGCGAGGAAGCGGTCGAGACCGTGATCGCCGCTGTCGGCAAAGACCGCGGCGGCACCATCGGCGAAAGCGCCGACCTGATCTATCACCTGCTGGTGCTGTGGGCCGATGCCGGTATCCGCCCGGAAGACGTTCTTGCCGAGCTGGAACGCCGGGAAGGCACGTCTGGCATCGCCGAGAAAGCCGCGCGCAAGGAGTAGCCGATGAAGTTCACTGAGTACGACGACCAGAACGTTTTTGCGAAAATCCTGCGCGGGGAAATTCCCTGCACCAAGGTGCACGAGACCGAGCATTGCCTGTCCTTCCAGGACATCAATCCGCAGGCGAAGGTGCATGTGCTGGTGATCCCCAAGGGCGCCTATATTTCCTGGGCCGATTTTTCCGCTAATGCCTCGCCGGCGGAGCAGGCAGATTACGTCGCGGCCATCGGCGATACCGCGCGGGCGCTGGGGGTGGACGAGACCGGCTATCGGGTCCTTGCCAATCACGGCCACGATTCGCACCAGGAAGTGCCCCACCTGCACACCCACATCCTGGCCGGCCAGCCGCTCGGCCCGATGCTCGAAGGCGGCGACCTGCCGCCGGGTGTGGAATACGTCCGGAAATAAGTCGGGCGGCAGTGATAGGGTAACGCGGGCCGGTTGCGGAGAATGCCTGCCGCAGCGCCGGCACCAGGCGGAAATCCGCGACATGGCCTCGTCTGGCGACCATACGGAACACCTTTTTTTCCACCGCATCGGCTGGCTCCGCGCCGCCGTTCTCGGCGCCAATGACGGGATCGTATCGACCGCAAGCCTGATCGTCGGCGTGGCGGCGGCATCGCCCGACCGGAGCGCGATCCTCGTGGCCGGGGTCGCGGGCCTTGTGGCCGGGGCCATGTCCATGGCGGCGGGCGAATACGTCTCGGTGAGTTCGCAATCGGACACGGAAAAAGCGGATCTCAAACTGGAACGCGCGGCGCTCGACGTCGATCCCGGCGCGGAGCGCGAAGAACTTGCATCGATCTATGTAGGCCGTGGGCTCGATCGCGACCTTGCGCATGCGGTCGCCACCCAGCTGATGGAACATGACGACCTCGCCGCCCATGCACAGGACGAACTCGGCATCACCGAAACGGTCTCGGCCCGGCCCGTGCAGGCAGCGGTTACATCGGCGGCGGCGTTTTCAGCCGGGGCCGTCCTGCCGCTCGCGGCGGCGGCGCTGGGGCCGCCCGCCATCGCGGTTTCGGTGGTATCGGTCTCGTCCCTGCTTGCCCTCGCGCTGCTCGGCGCAATTTCCGCACGGGCCGGCGGCGCGCCGGTGGGAAGGGCCGTCTTCCGCGTCGTCCTGCTGGGCGGACTCGCGATGGCGGTAACGGCCGGCATCGGCACACTGATCGGGACGGCAATCTGACGAAAGGGCGGCTACCGCCCCGGCGCGACCCGCCGGTAGCCGAGCGCCTCGGCGATATGGACCCGCTGCACCTGATCGGCGCCGTCGAGATCGGCGATGGTGCGCGCAACACGGCGGATGCGGTGCCAGGCGCGGGCAGACAGGTGCAGACGCTCCGCCGCGTCGGCGAGCAGCCGGGCGCCGTCGGCGTCGGGCGTGGCGATATCGTCCAGCAGGTCGCCATCGGCATGGGCGTTCACGGTGACCCCGTGGGCGACCGCGTCGGGCCGGTCGGCAAAGCGCATCGTCTGGATTTGCCGCGCGGCGGCGACGCGGGCCGCGACCTCCGCCGTGCCTTCCGCCGGGGCGGGGAGCGCGAGATCGGCGGGCCTGACGGCGGGGACATCCACATGGAGATCGATCCGGTCGAACAGGGGGCCTGAGATTTTCGACTGATAGTCGGCCGCGCAGCGCGGCACGCGGGCGCAGCTGAGCGCCGGGTCGTCGAGCCAGCCGCACTTGCACGGGTTCATCGCGGCGACCAGCTGGAACCGGGCAGGGTAGGCTATATGCGCATTGGCCCGCGCGATCACCGCGCGGCCGGATTCGAGCGGCTGGCGCAGGGCTTCGAGCGAGCGGCGATCGAATTCCGGCAGTTCGTCGAGAAACAGCACGCCGTTATGGGCGAGGGAGGCTTCGCCCGGCCGCGCGCGGGACCCGCCGCCGATCAGGGCCGGCAGGGTCGCCGAATGGTGCGGGTCGCGGAACGCCCGGCGCATCTGCAGGCGGCCGCCGGCAAGCTCGCCCGCAACCGACAGCACCATGGACGATTCCAAGGCCTCCGCCGGGGACAAAGGCGGCAAAAGGCCCGGCAGCCGGGCGGCCAGCATCGACTTGCCGGAACCGGGCGGGCCCATCATCAGCAGGTTGTGCCCGCCCGCCGCGGCGATTTCCAGGGCGCGCTTGGCGCTTTCCTGTCCCTTCACGTCGCGCAGGTCAGGAATGGGCGAATCGTCCGCGGCAAGGGCCGGTTCGGGACGGGACAGCACCTGGGTGCCTTTGACATGGTTGACCAGCGACAGCAGGGACGCCGGCGCCAGCACATCGATATCGCCGGCCCATGCCGCCTCCCCGCCCTGGGCGGCGGGACACACGATCCCCCGCCCGGCGGCATTGGCGCCGATGGCCGCGGGCAGAACGCCGGCGACACGGGTGATCGCGCCGTCCAGCGCAAGCTCGCCCAGGACGGTGTGGTTGTCGAACGCATCGTTCGGCAGCACGTCCATCGCCATCAGGACGGCAACCGCGATCGGCAGATCGAAATGAGAGCCTTCTTTCAGCACGTCGGCGGGGGCGAGATTGACCGTGATGCGCCGCGGCGGCAGGGCGAGCCCCATGGCAGCCAGGGCCGCGCGCACCCGTTCGCGGGATTCGGCGACCGCCTTGTCCGGCAGGCCCACGATATTGAACGCCACCATGCCCGAGGACAGCTGCACCTGGCAGTCGATATCGAGCACGTCGATGCCGTTGAAGGCGACGGTGTGTACGCGCGAAACCATGCGATTGCGACCCGGGGATGCGCCGGACGTACCGGGAGTTGCGGAAACGATGCCGTCAGTATGTGCGGGTTGTGCGAAGCCGTCCATATTGCGTCTTCCATTCCGGTATCTCGATAGGAACATACCATGAACACATGGTGGTGCAAGACCGAATTCCTGACGGGATACCGTCGGGTTTTTTTACGGTTTTGTATTCCTACGCGCGCGCCCAGGCGCGTAATGGGTTGATTCTGGGCGGTTTTATTATATTGGCACGGATTTTGCCTCTTTTCGTCGAGACTCTTTTTTGCATAGTCAAACAGCGGAATCCGGCCATGAAAGGCATTATCAGAACCACTGCCGCCCTCCTCACAGCCTCCTTCCTGGCAACAGCGCCGGCAGGCGCCGACCAGATCATCGAACTGTACAGCGGCAACGGCACGGTCGGCGGGGCGGACAGCCAGGTCACCTTTGCCCCGGGCCCGCTCGATGCCGCATTCGGAACCGCGTTCACGCCCGCGTCTTTCAACGCCGCAAGCAGCGGCGCCGCCGCGACCGTCATCAATAACCACCCGGCCTGGATCACGGCCGCCGCGTTCAACGCGAATGCGTCCACCGCCGCCGTGCCGGCACAGTGGATTTCGAATTCGCCGATCGGCGGCGCGCAATTCGGGGACGATGGATCATCGGCGCTGTACGCGATCGAATTCACGATCACCGACACGATCATCACGGCCGCCAGCATCGATTTCGATTTCGCCGTCGACAACATTATCGGCGGCGGCCCGAATCAAGGGCTCTTTATCAACGGCACTGCGCTGTCCGGCTCGACATCCGGCGGCGGGTTCGACACCGTCACCAATTTCACCCGCACGGATATCGCCCCGCTGCTGGTGACAGGCGTGAACACGCTCTACATCAACATGACCGATGTCGGCGGACCGGCCGGGCTGATCTTTTCGACGACGATCAATATCGAAGGCAGCACGACCGTTGCCGTGCCGGAACCGGGCCTGATCGCGGTCTTCGCGCTGGGACTCGCCGGTATCGGCTTCGGCCGCTGGGCGCATAACCGCCGCATCTGAGAGACTTTCTAGACAGTAACTTCGACACCCCGGCGGATGAGCCGGGTCACCAGGGGTAGGCAAAAATGACTTTCAGGCTTTGCGCACGGCTTTTCGCCGTGCTGATCTCCGTTTCGATCTTCACGGCGACAGGCGCCCGCGCCGCGCCCCTGCTGGACGTTATATTTGTCCTCGACGGTTCGGGATCGATCAGTTCTGGCGATTACCAGACCCAGATAGACGCCACGAAGGGCTATATCAGCACCCTTCAAAACGGGGTTCCGGGAATTGACCGGGACCCGGGACCGCCGGTCGCGCCCGATCTGCTGGGCGCCGATCTGAATGTCGGCCTTGTGCAGTTTTCGACAAACGCTGTTCTTGATCTCGGCCTGACCGGCAACCTCGCCGCGGCCAACAGCGCCCTCGACGCGATGTCCCAACAGTTTGGACAAACCAACCACGCAGCCGCCTTCGCGCTGGCAGCATCGGAACTTTCTGCAAATGGACGCGCCGGCGCGCAACAGGCAATCGTGCTGGTAACCGACGGTGAAGCGAACCAACCCGGCGGGAATCCGTTGATTGCCGCGATATCTGCTGCGGACGCCGCGAAAAACGACGGGATCCTGATTTTCACGATTGGTGTCGGAAACGACGTCGATCTGTTCCACCTTGCGGCCTATTCGAGCGGTCCCGATTTTGTCGCGGGTATCGATGATTACGATGCGCTCGAAACCGTGACGCCCCAGATCGCCGAAACCCTCCTGATCGAGGAAACGGCCGTCAGCGTCAACGGACCGGCGCCGCTGGCCCTGCTCGGCCTCGGCATCGCCGTTATGGCCTGTCTGCAGCGGCGTTCTATTGGGTCGTAAACTGCGCTAGACTTCCCGCAACACCACGGGAAGAAAAATGCTCAAACTCTATGACGGCAACACATCGGTCTGCGCCATAAAGGTGCGGCTCGTCCTGTTCGAAAAGGGCGTTCCGTTCGAAAGCCACAATATCGACCTGCGCAAGGGCGAGCAGTTCGATCCCGCGTACCTCGCGCTGAATCCGAACGGGGTGGTGCCGACGCTCGACGATGGCGGCGAAATCGTCGTCGAATCCTCGGTGATCATGCAGTACCTGGAAGACACCCATCCGGTGCCGTCGCTGCTGCCGGAAAGTCCCGCAGACCGCGCGCGCATGCGGATCTGGATGAAACGGGTGGACGATCTTATCCATCCGTCCATCGGCACGCTGACCCATGCCACCGTCTACCGCCCCGGATTTCTTGCCCTGAGTGCGGAAGACCAGGCGGCACGGCTGGAAAAAATCCCCGACGAGAACCGCCGCAAGCGCTTCGCCGCCGTCTACGAGGACGGGCTGGACGCGCCCATCGCAATCGGCGCCGTGCACGCGCTGAACCGGCTGGTCCTCGACATGCAGGAAACGCTGGAGAAATCCGACTTTCTCGCGGGCAACGCCTACAGCCTCGCCGACGCGGCGGTCACGCCCTATGCGAACCGCCTGTTCGATCTCGGCCTGCTGGGCCTTTGGGCGATGGAGGCGCCGCGGGTTTTCAGCTGGTTCAGCGCCATCCGCGAACGGGCGAGTTTCGTGCCCGCCATCGTCGACTATCTGACGGAAACGGACAAAGCCGCCTTTCGCGCCATCGAGCCCGAAGTGCCGATGCAGGTGAAGACGATCCTCGACGACGCCTGACCCGCCCGGCAAACCGGGTCGCCGCGATCAGGCGGCGCGCGGTACCGGAAAGACCATGTCATAGGCCCAGTTGTAGCAGAACGCGTAGACCAGAAAGAACGCCGACAGGCTGACATCGAGCAGGAACGCATCCCAGTACGTCATGTCCAGCCACCAGGCGATCAGGAACAGACCGGCGATCACCAGCCCCGCCTCGAACAGCGTGGCGTGCACGATACGGATGCCGACCCCGCGCCGCGCCATGGCGCGGTATTTGCGGTCCCACAGATCGAACATCCAGTTGTAGAAAAGGTTCCAGCCCATCGCGAGGACACTGAACATCAGGCTGAGCGCGCCCATGATTTCCATCGGCCGGTCGAGCAGCCAGCCGCCCGGCACCGCCACCAGGAACAGGGCGATGGCCTCGAATATCAGGGTGTGGCGCAGCCGGTCCGGGAAACTGCGCACGGATCAGCGCCCTAGCGTTCGACCGTGCAGTCGATCCGCCAGGTCACCGCGCCGGCCTTGTCGCGCGCGTCGTAATTGACCCGCGCTTTCTTGAACTGCGCGCGCGCCTCTCTGGCGAGGGCGGCCTGCAGATCGGCGGGCAGGTCCTCGAAATCGAACGACACGACGCGGGGCGCTTTTGGCTTCGGTGCGGCCTTCGGTTTTGCGGCGGCTGTTTTCTTCCTGGATCCGGAATCTTTCTTGCCCCAGATGTTATCCCAGCCGGATTTGTATTCGGGCGTCTTGATATTGCTGAAATAGCCGTAATGGCCGACCGCCGCGCCGCCGATGGATTCGCGGGCGGATTTGCCGCCTTCGCTGCCGCCGCTCGCGGGGGCGGGCGCGGCGTCCGCGGATTTGGGCTCGGCCGATGCGGTCTCTGCAGGTTTCGCTGCAGCCTTGGTGTCGGATTTGGTGGTTTTTTTCGTGTCGCTCATGACTGCCGTTTTCAATGCAATTCGGAAAGGCCGTCTCGTACACCCGCTCGGCGCGGGATGCAATCGGAACAGGCGTGCACCGCGATTGGGGGCAGCCGGGTCAGGCGCGGGCGTTCCGGGTTTCCGGGCAGGATCTGCTTTCTACATCTTCCGGCGGTCATGGCCGTCGCTGTAGCGGCGCTCGATCGCATCCCAGAGCAGCTTTTCGACGAACACGTCATCGAGCCGGTTGATCTCCTGGATGCCCGTCGGCGAGGTGACGTTTATTTCGGTCAGGTAGTCGCCGATCACGTCGATGCCGACGAAGGTCAGCCCGCGTTCGACCAGGGCCGGCGCGATCTGGGCGCAGATATCGCGTTCCCGGGCGGTGAGCTCGGTTTTCTGCGCGCCGCCGCCGGCATGGAAATTCGCCCGCGCGTCGCCCTTGACCGGGATGCGGGCAACCGCGCCCGCCGGTTCGCCGTCGACCAGGATGATCCGTTTGTCGCCCTGGCGGACTTCCGGCAGGTAGCGCTGGATGATGATCGGCTCGCGGTATTTCGACGTGAACATTTCGATCAGCGCGCCGAGATTCTCATCGTCGGGCGTGATGTGGAACACGTCTGCCCCGCCATTGCCGAAAAGCGGCTTGACGATGATGTCGCCGTGCTCTTCACGGAATGAATCGATCTCCTCGCGGTTGGAGGTGATCAGCGTGTCGGGCAGAACGCCTTCGAAATGGGTCACGAACAGTTTTTCGGGCGCGTTGCGCACTTCCTTCGGGTCGTTCACCACCAGGGTATCGGGATGGATGTGCTCCAGCAGGTGGGTCGCGGTGATATAGGCCATGTCGAAGGGCGGATCCTGGCGCATCAGCACCACATCGACCGTGGCGAGATCCAGCAGTTCCTCGGCGCCGAGGGTATAGTGATCGCCCTTTGCCCGGCGGACCTGCATGGGCTGCGCCTTCGCGTAAAGCCGGCCATCGCGGAACACCAGGTCCGCGGGCTCGTAATGGAACAGCGCGTGGCCGCGGGCCTGTGCCTCCATCGCCAGCATGAAGGTGGAATCGGCATCGATGTTGATGCCCGATACGTGGTCCATCTGTATGGCGACGGCGAGGCTCATGGCTCAGATCTCCGGTAAATGACGGGACCCTTTTTGCACCGGGCGGCGCGCCGGATCAATGGGCATCGCAATGACGGTCGAATATGTCCGGCCACGTCGATCGCGCCACCGCTTCAAAAACGGGTGTCAGTTGAGGCGCGCTTTGAGTTTCTGGACGATGGTCGCGGCATCGTGGCGCGCGCTGTCGTTCTCGGCACAGTCGACGATTTTCTGGAATGCCTCGATCGCGCTGCCGAGATTGCCCAGCCGGGCATGGATCACGCCGGCTTCGCGCCAGAGCGGCATCATGTCGGGCGCAAACATCAGCATCCCTTCTACGACGCGCAGGGCGTCTTCCGGCCGGCCGGCGCGTTCATGGCGGGCTTTGATATTATTCTGCAGCCGCACCAGAATGTCCCGGTTGCCGACCGCCGCATAATGTTCCGGTGCAAGTTCTGCCTCCATACCCGCCGTCGCCTTGAGCAATTCACGCAGGTCGACGGCCGTGCGCTCGATACCGTCATTGAACGGATCGACGATCAGGCGCGCGCCGTCCTCGCCGAGGCGGATCATGAAATGGCCCGGAAAATTTATCCCGTCGGCGGCGAAACCGTGCGCCCGCGCCGCATGCAGGTACAGGATGCCAAGCGCGACCGGCAGGCCTTTCCGGCGGTCTATCACGCGCATCAGGTTGGCGTTCTGGATGTCGTCATAGGTCAACATGTCGCCGCAATAGCCGTGCGATTTCAGAACGACCTCGTTCAGCGCATCGACGAGGGCAAACCCGCCGCGCGCCAGCACATCGCCGACGTCATCGGCAAGCCGCGCGATATGATCCCGATAGCGGTCCAGCGCAACACCGGGGCGGTCCAGCGCCGCGAGCGCGAGCGCCCCTTCGGCGAGATCGATGTCCTCGTCGGCGCGGGTGCCGATTTCACGGAGAATTCTCTCTGCTTGTGCGCGCGGTGTCACGATCCCGAAGAGCTTTAAGGGTTTGAGGGCGGTCGCTTGATCTGGACGTAGTTTACCACTTTTTTGACGTAGGACATCCCGCGCGCGTGATTTGTCACACGGTCGAGCTCGGCACGGTCCTGGGCGAGACCGATCAGATACACCGTGCCCCCGACGCACTCGATCGAATAATTGATCGAAGAGACGTCCTTGTCGAACAACAGAGCGGATTTGAGCTGGGCGACGATCCAGGAGTCCCGGGCAAAACCGCCGGCCCCGCCCGAGTCCGCGATCTGTATTTCGTTGATCACCTCTTTGACCCCCTCGGCCTCCCATGCAAGCCGGACGGCTTCAGCCCGCATCTCTTCGGTCTCGACCGCGCCGGTCAGGAGCACGCGCCCCATGTAAACCTGGAGGCCGATCTTTCGCCACAGCCGCTCGTCCTTGTTGGAAAACAGCCCGTTTATGCGCAGGCGCAGGGCGGTGTCATCCGTCACGCCGGCAATGCCGCGCTCTTCCATCGCGGCGGTGCCGGCCGTCGCGCCGGCGCCGATCACCATACCGACGCAGCCCTGAAGCGAGGCGCCGAGCAATACCGCGAGGGACATCATGGCCGCAACGGAGCGGAACCGGGACGGTTGGCGAGGGCGCAGAAGAGGAGGAGATATCTTTGGCGTCGTCATTGGCGTGCGAACCCATTCTTTCCAATTCAGAAAAAGGACCATGCCGGGAAAGCGCGAGGGACACCCGGCTTCCGGAAAACCTGCCTAATCGCCTGATTCGGTCCAAGCATTGATTATATGGTGCGGCCATCTGCGCGGTTCAACGAGAACCGCGTCAAACCGATGCGTCATCTCCGCAAGGGCCGGGTGAGCCGCTATGTATTGCGCCGCCGCCCGCACAATCCGGCGGCGCTGTGTCGGGGATATGGAATCCGCGGCACCTTCACGGGTCTGCCTGGCCTTGACCTCGACAAAGGCGACGACGCGCCCCCGGCGCACGACAAGGTCCACCTCCCCCGCGGGCGTGCGGACACGGGCATCGAGAATACGGTAGCCTTTCAGACGAAGCGCGATCGCCGCCCGGGTCTCCGCCCGGCGGCCGCGCCGCTCACGGGCCCGGCGCTCCGAAGCCCCGTTCCCCCGGCGGTTATTCGCCATCCGCCCGAGAGTCTTTGGTGCGGCCGAGCGCGAGCGCCCTTGTGTAAACTTCTTTCCGGGGAATGCCGGTGGCGGCCGCCACCATCGCCGCCGCATCGCGCACGCTCATGCCGTCCAGGGCATCAACCAGCATGGCGTCGAGATCGGCCGGCGCGTCCTGCCCATGATCGGGCGGGCCGATCACGACAACGGCTTCTCCCTTCGGGGCCGGCATGCCGGCATAGAGCACGGCGAGATCGCGAAGGCTGCCACGCCGGATTTCCTCGTGCAGCTTGGTCATCTCACGCGCGACCGCGGCGGCGCGGTCCCCCAGGATGTCCGCCATTGCAGCGATGGATGCCGAAAGCCGTTTGGGCGATTCAAGGAAAACAAGCGTGGCGCGAACCGACGCCAATTCCGCGAGGGTATCCCGGCGCGCCTTTTCCCTGGTGGGCAGGTATCCGGCGAACAGAAACCGGTCCGTCGGCAGGCCGGACAGCACCAGCGCCGCCATCGGCGAAGACGGGCCGGGCGCCGCGGTTACATAAAGTCCCGCATCGACGGCGTCGCGGACCAGGCGATAGCCGGGATCCGATATGAGCGGCGTCCCCGCATCGGAGACCAGTGCCACGATTTTGCCGCTTTCGAGGCGCTCTATGATCGCGGATCGTGCCGCAGGAGAGCTGTGATCGTGATAGGGAACCATGGGCGTGTCGATGCCGTAGCGTTTGAGCAGCTTGCCCGTCACCCGGGTGTCCTCGCAGGCGATAACGTCTGCGCCTTTCAGAATATCGCCGGCGCGGGCGGACAGGTCCCCCATATTCCCGATGGGGGTCGCGACGATGTACAATCCGGCCTTCAGGGTACGGCTGTCACCGATACGTTTACTTGGCGCAGCACCGTCGCTAGTCTGCCCGCCGTGGCTCATATCGTCAGAAATCGGATGCATCGATGACACTATTTTCCGGCATTGCTGATCTTCCGGGCAGATTTCCGGGCACAGGCATCGCCCTTGCTGTTACGGCCGCCCTTGCGCTCACAGCCTGTGAGAATAGGGGAACCGGCGACGGACGCAATACGGCGGGAAGCGGGACGTTGCCCGGCGCTGTGTTATCGAGCCGGGTCGAGACGCCGCTGCCGGGCGAAGCCGGCTCAATGCCACCGGCGACGACCGAGCCCTCCGCTACCTCCCCGGCGCCGGCCTCTGGCGCGGAGCAGCAGACGCAGGGCGTTCAGCTGATCCCGCCGCCCGGCATGGCGAACCGCACACGGGTCGCCTTGCTTGTCCCGCTCAGCGGTCCACGGGCCGATATCGGACGGGCAGTGTCGGATGCGGCCAAGCTCGCCCTGTTCGATGTCGCCGACGGGGATTTTGAACTCCGTCCCTATGACACGGCCGCCACCGGCGCGGGCGCCGCGGCGGCAGCGCAAAGAGCCGTTTCCGATGGCGTCAAACTCGTGATCGGCCCGATATTTTCAGCCGCTGTGCAGGGTGCCGCCCCGATCGTGCAGGAGGCGGGCCTCAACATGCTCGCCTTTTCCAATGACCGGAATGTCGCGGCGCCCGGCGTTTATTTGTCTGGCCTGTTTCCTGAATCGCAGATAGAGCGCGTCATTTCCTATGCGGCGCAGCGCGGAATCCGGCGGCTCGGCGTCCTCGCGCCACGGGGGCCGTTCGGCGCCCGGGTCCTCGACGCGGCGCGTCGGGCCTCAGCGGCATCCGGCGTGGAGCTCGTCCGGACGGAAGAATTCGGTGCGTCGACCGACGATATTGTGCGCGCAGCCCGGACCATCGGCGATTACGACGTCCGCCGGGCGGCCCTTCTGGCACAGAAAAAGGCATTGGCCGGCCGCGAAGACGAAGTATCCAGGCGGGCGCTCGCGCGGCTCGATATTCTCGATACGCTTGGCCCCGTCGCATTTGACGCGCTTCTCGTCGCCACCAGCGAGGGGGAGCTCGTCAATATGGCGGCACAGCTGGGTAATTTCGATATCGATACGAAACGGGTGCGCCTTCTGGGACTGGCAAGCTGGGCCGCGGACGGCACCGGGCGGGAGCCGGCACTGATCGGCGGATGGTTTGCCGGCCCGCCCGCGGCGGCGGACACCGATTTTACCCGGAGCTACCGCGCGATGTACGAAACGGAGCCGCATCCGCTAGTGGCGAACGCCTATGATCTGGTCGCTCTCGCAGCGATACTCGGATCGCAGGAAGGCGGTGCGAGATACGATAGCGCGACGCTGACATCCGAAACGGGGTTCGCAGGGATCAGCGGGCTTTTCCGGTTTCTGCCCAACGGGTTGTCGGAACGGAGCCTGGAAGTGCGTGAAGTGACCCCGGACGGGAACAAACTGATCGATCCGGCGCAAAAAAGCTTCACCCCCCTGACAAACTGACCGAAATACCGGATCAGAGGGATATGGCCGCGATTAGCGCGTTTAAACGCTGCATTCCGGCGGCCGTCGCCCGCAAAGCGCGCTCATCCGATACCAGAAGCCCGGCATCCTCGAGGAGGGCGGCTTTCGTGGTGTCGATACAGTCATCCAGCGGGCGCCCGACGATCCGGGCAAACAGGGCGCGGTCGATTCCGTCCGCGAGGCGCAAACCCATCATCAGGAATTCGTCGATCTGTTCGTCTACACTGACAGGATCGAAGACCCGCGTGGCATGGCCGTCCGCGGCGACCGCCGAAAGCCAGCCCGCGGGAGCGGGGATCTGTTCTGTGCGCAGCCGCTCGCCGTTGAGCGTCAGCCGGCCATGGGCGCCGGGCCCGACCCCGATATAGTCGCCACCGCGCCAGTAAACGAGGTTATGGCGGCTTTCCTGCCCGCACAGGGCATAATTCGATACCTCATAGGCCCGAAAACCCGCATTCGACGTCATTTCACCGGTCAATTCGTATAAATCGGCCGCCAGATCCTCGTCAGGCAGCGCAAATACCCCCTTGCGATGGTCCGAATAGAACGGCGTGCCCTTTTCGATGGTCAGCTGGTACAGCGAAAGGTGACCGGTGCCGCGGGACAGCGCGGCGGAGAGTTCGGCCTCCCAGGCTGCACGTGTCTGACCCGGCAACGCATAAATCAGGTCGAAAGACACACGATCGAACGATTGTTGCGCTATCGTAATGGCTTGCGACGCCTCCTCCGCACTATGCGCCCGGCCGAGAAACCGCAGCGCCGCATCGTCGAAGGACTGGATTCCGACGGAAACGCGATTGACGCCGGCGGCCCGGAAATCGGCGAATTTCCGCGCTTCTATGGAGGACGGATTGGCTTCCAGCGTCACTTCTATGTCGGCGGGCACCACCCAGTATTCGGCCAGTCGATCGAGCAGGGCCGCGGCGAGGGCGGGCGGCATGAGCGAGGGCGTACCGCCGCCGAAAAACACGCTGTCGAGCCGGCGGCCTTTTGTTTTGATTCCGTAATGATCCAGCTCAGTCAACAGATTCCGCTGCCAGGCCGCGGCGTCGACGCTGTCAGCCACGTGCGAATTGAAGTCGCAATAGGGGCATTTGGAAACACAGAACGGCCAATGGATATAGAGCCCGAATCCGCCGGGCACCGGGATTCCGGCGCTCGTCATCGCTCAGGGCGCCGGTGGAAAGCAGGCCTCGATCAGCTTGGCGAACGCAATCGCGCGGTGGCTGCTGGCATGTTTCGCGACGGGATCAATCTCCCCGTATGTCCCGGCATCGCCGTCGGCATGAAACATCGGATCGTAGCCAAACCCTTTGTCACCGCGGGGTGGCCACACCAGCGTACCATTGACCTCGCCCTCGAAAACCTCGCAATGGCCGTCCGGCCAGGTCAGGGCAAGCGCGCAGACGAATTGTGCGCGGCGGTCCGGGTTATCGCCAAGCTCGTCATTCACCCGGGCCATCGCCATGTTGAAATCCTTGTCCGGACCGCCCCAGCGCGCAGAGTAGATTCCGGGCGCCCCGCCGAGCGCGTCGACCGCCATGCCGGAATCGTCGGCCAGTGCCGGCAGTTTTGCCGCCAACGCCGCGGCATCCGCCTTTAGTTTCGCATTCGAAACAAAACTGTCTCCGGTTTCCTCCGGTTCGGGCAGATTTAGTTCCGCAGCCGAAACAACCTCTATCTGCCAAGGGCTGAGAAGCTCCCCGATCTCCCGGACCTTGCCGGGATTGTGGCTGGCGATCACAAGCCGCTTTTCCGTGAACTGGCGGGCCATATCAGTCGGCAAGCGCCATGTTCTGGAACGTCGTCAGCTCGCCGACGCCTTTCTTGGCAAGCTCCATCAGCTGCAGGAACGCCTCTTCCGAAAACGGGTCTGCCTCTGCCGTGCCCTGGATTTCGACGATGCCCCCCGTGCCGGTCAGGACGAAATTGGCATCGGCCTCGGCGTTCGAATCCTCGGCATAATCGAGATCGAGCACCGGGGTGCCCTGATAAATGCCGCAGGAGATGGCCGCGATCGAGCCCTGCACCGGATCGACGGACAGCGCGCCGGAACGCATCAGGCCTGCCATCGCCAGCTTGAGGGCAACGTAGGCGCCTGTAATCGACGCCGTCCGTGTGCCGCCGTCCGCCTGGATGACATCGCAGTCGAGCCGGACCTGGCGTTCGCCGAGCGCTTCGAGATTGACCACGGCGCGCAGCGAGCGGCCGATCAGGCGCTGGATTTCCTGTGTCCGGCCGGATTGCTTGCCACGAGCGGCTTCACGATCGGTCCGTTCATGGGTGGACCGGGGCAGCATGCCGTATTCGGCGGTCACCCAGCCGCGGCCGGAATTGCGCATCCATGGCGGCACGCGTTCTTCGACCGTTGCGTTGCACAGAACGTGGGTATCGCCGAACTTCGCAAGGCACGAGCCTTCGGCATATGCGCTGAAACCAGTTTCCAGCGTGACGGATCGCATCTGGTCGGGGGAGCGGCCTGACGGGCGCATGTTTTTCTCCTGTTCGGGAAAGTGGGCGCAAGCTATCCAAGCAGGGGCGCGGCGTAAAGACATCTGTTGGGGTGTGGGCTGGCGGGCCGGAACGCTGGCGGGCGGGGCCGGAATCGCGAGATTGACAAAAAACGGACCAACACTAAATTCCACACTTGTTTCGGTGAATTGAATGAACAACCCGAAGTCCAGCATAATCAACGAATTGAACGACCGCTCCCGCGAGGTGTTTCGCGAGATTGTCGAAGCCTATGTGGCGGAGGGCGGCCCCGTCGGCTCGCGCACGCTTTCGCGGCGGCTCAAGTTGCCGATATCGCCGGCGACGATTCGCAACGTCATGGCGGATCTGGAAGACATGGGCCTGCTCTATGCCCCGCACACGTCCGCGGGACGCCTGCCGACCGATGCCGGGCTTCGCCTGTTCGTCGACGGCCTGCTGGAGATCGGCGATCTGAGCTCGGAGGAACGCGCAAATATCGAAGCGCGCTGCGTGACCCATGGGACCAACCTGAACGAGGCCCTGGGCGAGGCGACATCGCTGCTGTCCGGGCTGGCGCAATGTGCAGGCCTGGTCGTGGCGCCGAAAACCGCCCGTCCGCTGAAGCATATCGAATTCGTCAATCTGGGCGACGGGCGCGTGCTCGCCGTTCTGGTAACCGATGACGGGTTCGTCGAAAACCGGATCATCGACATGCCGCCGGGCACGCCGCCCTCGGCGCTGGTACAGGCCGGCAATTATCTGAATGCGCGCCTCGCCGGCAAGACGATCGAGGCCGCACGCCGCGCCGTGGGACAGGAAATCGAGCAGCGGCGGGCGGAAATCGACCAGATTACAGCGAATCTGATCGACGCCGGGCTGGCAGCCTGGTCCGGCAACGGCAGCAATATTTCGGGTTCCGGCGGCACACTGATCGTCAAAGGGCAGTCCCGCCTGCTGGACGAAGTATCCGCCGTCCAGGACCTTGAGCGCGTGCGCGGCCTGTTCCAGGCGCTTGAGACAGAGGAATTGCTGGTCAAGCTGCTGGATGTCACCGATAGTGCAGACGGCGTACAGATTTTCATCGGCGCGGAAAACACCCTTTTCGACCAGGCCGGGTGTTCGCTGGTGGTGGCGCCGTTCAGGGGCGAAAGCCAGACGATCGTCGGCGCGATCGGTGTCATCGGTCCAACCCGGTTGAATTATGCCCGCATCATTCCCATGGTTGATTACACCGCGAAAGTAATCGACCGGATAATCGGATAGCCCGGCCCGGCGCCCCCCAGGCGCACCGTTTGCGCCGGAAAAATTATGAAGAGAGAGCAGAAAACGTGAGCGATCAGGAAAAGAATAACGAGACCCCGGAAGAAGCAGCGGCAGCGGCAGATGCGGCGGCGGATATGGCCGCGGAGGCGGCCGCAGCGGCCGAGGATCAGTCAGCTTCGGACGATGCCGGGCAAGAGGTTGAAGTCGAAATCGACGCGGCCGGCAATGCCGAGGCGGAGATCGCCGATCTGAAAGACAAGCTTTTGCGGGCGCTCGCGGATATGGAAAACCTGCGGCGGCGGTCCCAGAAAGAGCGCGAAGACGCCCTGAAATACGCTTCGGCCAACTTCGCCCGCGACATGCTGTCGGTCGCAGACAACCTGCGCCGCGCGATCGAATCGATCCCCGAGGACGGCGATCCGGACGGCGCAGCGCTGGTCGCATTTATCGAAGGCATTGCACTCACCGAAAAAGAACTGCTTTCGGCGCTCGAGCGCCACAAGATCAAGAAGATCGAACCGATGGGCGAGAAATTCGATCCCCAATTCCATGAAGCGCTGTTCGAAATCCCGACGAACGAAGCGGCCAGCGGCACGGTCATGCAGGTCATGGAAAACGGCTACACGATTCATGACCGTCTGCTGCGCCCGGCAAAGGTCGGCATCGCGAAGGCGGCGCCGGCGGACACCGGGCCGGGCGACAAGGTCGATACGACGGCGTAAGGCGTCGATGCGCGCCGCGGGCGGATGCGGCGGCAGGTGAGCCGTTAACCCGGCTGGCCGGACACCCTTCAGGGTTGCGCCTTGCCGCGTAGCGGTTGTTCCCTGGAATGCGCTGGGTTAGGGTCGCGTCAGTACAGGCAATCATCCCGGCCTGTGGGAGATCATCGCAGGACAGGATTGCGGTGACGTTCCGATGGCGGACCCGGGTCTGGTGGCTCATCCGCAGGGGAACGGGACAAAGTATGTCAAATGATGCGTCGTATCCACGGTCAACCGAAACCGGGCCAGACCGGAGCCTTCTCGTAAACCGCTTCATCGCAACACGGCGCCAGACCGAAGAAATCGCATCGCGGCTGTCGGTCGAAGACCAGCAGGTCCAGTCGATGCCGGATGTCAGCCCGACAAAATGGCATCTGGCCCACGTCACCTGGTTCTTCGAAACATTTATTCTCAAACCCCATGCAGCGGATTACGAAGAATTCGATCCGGCCTTCAATTATCTGTTCAATTCCTATTACGAAGCGGTGGGTCCGCGTCATGCCCGCCCCGACCGGGGCCTGCTGACACGTCCGTCCAACGCGGAGGTCATGGCCTACCGCGCCCATGTCGATCGGGCGATGTGCGGGTTCATGCACTCGTCCGACGACGAGACGTTTGCGGCGGCGGCGGACCTGCTGGAGCTGGGACTGCATCACGAACAGCAGCATCAGGAACTCGCCCTGATGGATATCAAACACGTCCTGTCCTGCAATCCTCTGGCACCCGCCTATCGCAAGAAAGAACCCGTGAGCGTGCGCGAAGCACACCCCCTGACCTGGTTCGACCTGCCGGGCGGCACCTATGAGATCGGCCACCGGGGCGATGGCTTCGCCTTTGACAATGAAGGGCCGGTGCATCAGGCGCTGGTCGGGGATTTTTCGATCGCATCGCGCGCCGTGACGAATGCAGAATATCTCGAATTCATCGAGGATGACGGCTACCGGCGCGCGGAGTTCTGGCACGCGGACGGCTGGGCGATGGTCAATGGCGAAAGCTGGGCCGCCCCGCTCTACTGGCGTGAAAACGGCGAGGGCGGCTGGAACGAGTTCACCTTTGCCGGCATATGTCCGGTCTACCCGGACGCACCGGTCGGCCATGTCAGTTTCTATGAAGCGGCGGCCTATGCAGCATGGGCAGGCAAGCGGCTGCCGACGGAGCCCGAATGGGAGATCGCCGCCCGGCGTTTCGGATGCGACGCTGTCGACGACGACGGGGCAAACCGGCTGGCCAGCGGCTTTCTGCGGCCGATGCCCTCCGGCGAAGCCCGCCCGGACCGGCCGTCGCAGATGATGGGCGACGTCTGGGAATGGACCCAAAGCGCCTACACGCCCTATCCCGGTTTCGAAGCCGCGCCCGGCGCCGTCGGCGAATATAACGGCAAGTTCATGATCAACCAGATGGTGCTGCGCGGCGCGAGCTGCGCCACGCCGCCCGGCCATGCGCGGGTGAGCTACCGGAATTTCTTCTATCCCCATCAGCGCTGGGCGTTTTCGGGCTTCAGGCTCGCCGCCTGAAAGTCGGGCCTTAAAAAGCGTCGCGGCATCCCCATATCCTGTGAAGAGCCGGCGCGCTGTGCGCCGCAGACCCCTGGCCGCCGGACGACCTCCCGGATGCAGCAGACCAACCGGAAGAACCCTTATTGGCAAAATTTCTGACAGTCACCGTCACCGGGCTTGAAACCGTCCGCGACATGCCGGACTCGTGGTCCGAGGCCGAGTACCACGCCCTGCTTGACGCGCTGGAAGTGGACGGAACGGCGGATCTCAGCGGTTCGGATCTTGAGGAAATGCTGTTGATGGCGCTTCAGGACCTGGACGCGGAAGACGCGGCGGACGCCGTTCTCGCCGTCAAGATCGGCGATGCGCTGACACGGGGCGCGCGCCGGAACATCGTACAGGACTTCATGGACGAGCAGCGCGCCTGGGAAGAGGCGGCGGACATTGCCCTGCACGCCCGCATATTCGAGGCGGCGGTCCTGCTGCAGAAGGCATTGCCGAAACGTTTTGCGCGGCCGGATATCCTGCGGCTCACGATGCGGCTGACAGCCCATAACCCCCGGGCCGAAGCCCTGTTGCAGAAAGACCCGCTGCCGGCATTCGGCGCCCGCATCCTCGCGGACGGCATGGGCGAGGACAGCACGCTGGAACGGCTGTTCGACGACAGCCTGGAATCAAGCTCTTTCCCGGACGCCGCCGGGATCGTCTGGCACGCCGGGTTCAGCGAATACGATGCCGGCCCGCCCGCCGCTGCAACGCTGACAGTCTATTCATCGGCGCTGTGGCTGCGGCCGATGGAAGAGGTCGAAACCTTTGAGTCCGACGCCCATAACGACGGCGCCTAGCGAAGGCATATGCCGGGTAGTCTGCCTCGCGGTCTACCGGGCAGTCTCTGGCCGACGCAGCGCAGAGGCCGCTTTTTCGTGGTCCGACACGGCATAGCAATAGACACAGCCATGCGCGCAGGTGTCGTAGGATCCGATATCGCGGCTTTCCGCGCAGAGACAGCCCTCGCGGTTGCCTTTTACCCGGGACGGAATCCCGTATCCGGCAATATCCGACAACCGGCCCGCATCGATACAGCGGGCGGGGCGCAGCGCCGCCGCGGCCTGCCCGCCCAGTGCGTCGGGTTGGCTGCAGACGCTTGTTCGGATACCGTATTCCGCCGCAATCCCTGCCATTTCGCCCAATAATTCGCTCTTTTGATCCCAATCAGGATCATTCCAGCCGAATTCGTGGCTTTTTGCTGCGATATTCAGCCGCCTTTGGGTCTTTTTATAGATATGGGCGCAGGAAACCACGCATTCGTCTACCGAGCCCGCAAGCTTCCGGGCCAGATCGGCAAAATTCCGGAGATGCCAGCCGGCGGGTGTCAGAGAGCTGAAAACCACCGGATCGTATCGCCAGACAACGGCTTTCGGCCCGAACTTGCGCGCGAGATCCACGATCTGGGCCACCGCCACATCGGCCTGCGGGGTATGGGGATCGAGCGGGCGCGGATACCCGGTCACGGTAAACTGGATGACGAAGGGCAGAGACAGTCTCGCCACATCGTCGAGCGCCGCGGCAAAGGGCGCGGCGTTCCGGGTCCAGAACACGTAGCCGTCGACCGCGTCACCGCGCAGGGACACGCGATAGGGCTTGCCGCTATAGGGATTGACGACCTCGCAAAAACCCGCCGCAAGTCGGTTGCGGAACCAGTCGGCATGAAAGGCCGGGATATCGCTGCGATAGCTCGCGGAAACAATCATCTGCCGGACATCCCGCCGTTCGGGCTTTGCAGTTCAGGATTTCAGGACCGAAACAGGCAACAGACAACTCAACAGACAACGCAGAAGAGCGCCTGTTATGCATATTATAAACTATTGTAAGACCCGTGCAGGCTACTTATATATCCGTCAATCCACTCTCATTGGGTCAATTCAAACCTTGGGGGGTTTCCCACGGTGCCGACAGGGCCGCGGAAATCTGCCGAAAAGCGAGGTAATATTATGGGTAAAGCAATAGGTATCGATCTCGGAACCACGAATTCGTGCGTTGCGGTGATGGAAGGTGGGGAAGCCCACGTCATTGAGAATGCGGAAGGCGCGCGCACCACGCCGTCGATGGTCGCTTTCGCCGAAGGCGACGAGCGCCTTGTCGGCCAGTCGGCAAAACGCCAGGCCGTCACCAACCCGGAAAACACGCTGTTTGCGATCAAGCGCCTGATCGGCCGGCCGTTCGACGATCCGACGACGCAGAAGGACATGGACCTTGTCCCCTATCAGATCATCAAATCCGACAGCGGCGACGCCTGGGTAGAAGCCCGCGGCGAGAAATATTCGCCGAGCCAGATTTCGGCCTTCATCCTGCAGAAGATGAAAGAAACCGCCGAAGCCCATCTCGGCGAGGAAGTGACCGAAGCGGTCATTACCGTTCCCGCATACTTCAACGATTCCCAGCGCCAGGCGACGAAAGACGCCGGCAAGATCGCCGGGCTTGACGTCCTGCGCATCATCAACGAGCCGACGGCGGCGGCGCTTGCCTACGGTCTCGAGAAAAAAGAAGCCGGCACCATCGCCGTATACGATCTCGGCGGCGGCACGTTCGACGTGTCCGTCCTGGAAATCGGCGACGGCGTATTCGAAGTGAAATCCACCAACGGCGATACGTTCCTCGGCGGTGAAGACTTCGATGCCCGCATCATGGATTACCTGGCCGACGAGTTCAAAAGAGAGAACGCGATCGACCTTCGCCAGGACAAGCTGGCCCTGCAGCGCCTGAAGGAAGCGGCGGAAAAAGCGAAGATCGAACTGTCGGGTTCGTCCCAGACAGAGGTCAACCTGCCGTTCATCACGGCCGACCAGAACGGGCCGAAGCATCTTAACCTGAAGCTGACCCGCGCCAAGCTCGAAGCGCTTGTCGACGACCTGATCCAGCGGACCATCGGGCCGTGCAAGGCGGCCCTGAAGGACGCAGGCGTGTCTGCCGGCGAGATCGACGAGGTCATCATGGTCGGCGGCATGACCCGTATGCCCAAAGTGCTGGAAACCGTGAAGAACTTCTTCGGCCGCGATCCGCATCGCGGCGTGAATCCGGACGAAGTCGTCGCCATCGGTGCGGCGATCCAGGCCGGCGTGCTGAAAGGCGACGTCAAGGACGTCCTGCTGCTCGACGTCACGCCGCTGTCGCTCGGCATCGAGACGCTGGGTGGCGTGTTCACCCGCCTGATCGACCGCAACACGACGATCCCGACCAAGAAAAGCCAGGTGTTCTCGACCGCGGAAGACAACCAGAACGCGGTGACCATCCGGGTGTTCCAGGGCGAACGCGAAATGGCGGCGGACAACAAGCTGCTCGGCCAGTTCGACCTGGTCGGCATTCCGCCGGCACAGCGCGGCGTGCCGCAGGTCGAGGTCACGTTCGATATCGACGCCAACGGCATCGTCAATGTCGGCGCCAAGGACAAGGCGACCAACAAGGAACAGACCATTCGTATCCAGGCCTCCGGCGGATTGTCGGACGAGGATATCGAAAAGATGGTCAAGGACGCCGAGGAGAACCAAGCGGCGGACAAGAAGCGTCGCGAATCCGTTGAAGCGCGCAACAACGCCGACGGCCTGATCTATTCGACCGAGAAAACCATGACCGAACACGGCGAAGCCCTGGCGGCCGAGGACAAGACCGCCATCGAGGATGCGATCGCCGATCTCAAAACCGCCCTTGAGGGAGACGACGTCGAGGCGATCACCGCCAAGACCGAGGCTCTTGCACAGGCGGCCCAGAAGCTGGGCGAAGCCATGTACAAGGCCCAGCAGGAAGAGGCTGCGGCCGGCGACATGGGCGATATGGGCGGCGACGCCGGCAGAGCACAAGCCGGCGGCGATGATTCAAACGTGGTCGATGCCGATTTCGAGGAAGTCGACGACGACCTGCCCAAGGACAAATCAGCCTGATAGACTGACAGTGGGCGTTTACACAAAACGTTCGACGACAACGCATCGGTGCTTCGCGGCACCGGTGCGTTGCGCATTTCAAGCGTTGAACAGAGAGCGTTGACCATGGCCAAGCCGGATTACTACGAGACGCTGGGCGTCGATCGCAATGCCGACGAAGCCGCGCTGAAAAGCGCGTATCGGAAGCTTGCGATGAAATATCACCCGGACCGCAATCCGGACGACGCGTCAGCCGAAGCGAAATTCAAGGAAGCCAACGAAGCCTACGACGTCCTGAAAGATCCCGACAAACGCGCGGCCTACGACCAGTTCGGGCACGCAGCCTTTGAAGGCGGCGGACCGGGGCCGGGCCAGGGCGGCGGCGGCTTCGGTTTCGGCGGCGGCGGGTTTGCCGATATCTTCGACGAAATGTTCGGCGATTTCGGTGGCGGCGGCGGACGCGGCCGGGGCGGCGCCGCGCATGGCGCCGATCTTCGCTACAACATGCAGATCAGCCTGGAAGACGCTTTCAAGGGCCGCGAAACCCAGATCCGCGTGCCGACAGCGGTCCGCTGCGATGACTGCAACGGCTCGGGTGCCGCAAAGGGTTCCCACCCGTCGACCTGCGGCGGATGTCAGGGCCGCGGCAAGGTTCGCGCGCAGCAGGGCTTTTTCACGATCGAACGGACCTGTCCGACCTGTAACGGCGCCGGCCAGGTGATCGAGGATCCCTGCGGCAGCTGCGGCGGCGCCGGACGCGTACGCAGGGAAAAGACGCTCAAGGTCACGGTCCCGGCCGGTGTCGAGGACGGCACCCGGATCCGCCTTTCCGGCGAGGGCGAAGCCGGCGCGATGGGCGGTCAGGCGGGCGATCTATATATATTCATCGCGGTCGCGCCACACCGCATGTTCCAGCGCGACGGCGCAGACCTGCACCTGCGCGTGCCGATCCCGATGGCGACGGCGGCGCTCGGCGGCTCTGTCGAGGTCCCGACCATCGAAGGCAAGCGCGCCAAGGTGACCGTGCCGAAAGGCACCCAGTCCGGCCACCAGTTCCGCCTGCGCGGCAAGGGGATGTCCGTCCTCCGCAGCCAGGCGCGCGGCGACATGTATATCGACGTGAATGTGGAAACGCCGGTCAACATGTCCAAGCGTCAGGAAGAGTTGCTGCGCGAATTCGCCGGCGAGAAACCGGCGAAAGGCCAGAGCACGACCAGCCCGGAATCCGAAGGGTTTTTCGCCCGCGTCAAGGAACTGTGGGACGACCTGACGGACTGATCTGGCCGGCGGTTTCCGCCGCGCTGCCGCAGCTTTCTAGTACGTCATGCAGGCCGCGTTCAGCAGGCCGCCTGCGAGCGAGGCCGAACCGAGCCAGACGCCGCTGGCCATTTCACCCTTTTCGATGCGCTCCGATATTTTCGGCATCGGAATCCGGGCGATGAAATAAATCAGTATCTGCACGATCAGGGCGATAATCCCCCAGAGCGCGCAGTCCAGCAGGTCGACCGAGCCCGCGATCGTATTCGCGAGCGGCAGGGAAAAGCCGATCAGGCTGCCCGCAAACGCCACCGCGGCGGCCAGGTTGTTCTCGCGGATCAGCCGGATTTCAGGGTGGGGCGTCACCCACATATAGACGACGATATAAATACCGGTCAGCACCGCTGCCGTGCCGACATAGGCAAGAAACAGCGGCAACCCCTCTATCGACGTACTCAGCGCTTCCATTCAGCTCCCCCTTGAACGCGCGGACAGGCTGTCCGCCAGGGGATCATTGTACCCGGACAAGCACCTGATAGCGACTGTTCACGATCTCCTTGCCGCCCCAGCCGATATTGCACTTGCCGGCGACGACCTTGCCCGGATGCATTCCCTTGTTGAAAGCTGCCCGGCAGACGACAAGCTTGCGGCCGGGTTCCTGTCCGCCGATATAGGCGCCGCCGGGCAGGCGGCCGGATTTTACTGTCACCCATTTAGGCGCCGGCAGCCCGGCCGCCACAGGCGTCGGTTTGGGTTTCTCGGCCGCGGCGCAGCTTCCGCCATCCCCGGCCTGGCGCATGAAGATCCTGCGATAGGCCGCACAATCCCGGGCGGCCGGCATGCCGTTCTGCCACTGCTCGCTGCCGTCGAGCGTTTCCATGAAACCGAGCATGATGTTGCTGCCCGACGCCGTGCTTTTCGAGCCGATATCGCGCAGCATCCGGCTCACTTCCGACGGCGCCATCAGAATCATCTTGCTGATCTGTACCGTATTGTGACCGGCCGTGAATTTGCGCCAGTCGAACGCCTCGTTCGGATTGGAATATCCCTTGTCCGATATCTTCAGGTAGGTCGCGTTGAAGGTGGCGAGGTTCGTCTTTTCGCCGCCGCCCGAGCTCATGACGGAATTGAAGTAATTCTGCGGGTTGGTCATCAGCCTTTTCAGCTCGGCCTTGTCCATGCCGATCGCCGCCTCGAGCAGGGTATCGAAGGCCTTGTCCTTGAGTTTCTTGATCGCCGCCTGCAGCGCCTTTGGCGTGATGGCATCGATCACGTTGCCGATGACCTTCGCGGTCGCACCGACAAAATCCGGGGCGCCTGCCATCGACAGAAGGTGGTCCCGGGCATAGGCGTTCATGATCCCCTCGGCCTTTTCGACGTCTGCCTTGCGGTCCTTGTTGAAAAACAGGGCGATCGCGATCTGGTGGCTTACCGCCGGCCACTTGCGCAGACCTTCGTCGACATCCTTGATCCAGGCGTTGCGATAGGCCTGCTGGATACCGTTGGCGGTGATATAAGCGCCTTTCTTGCCGGTCAGAATTGCCTTGCTGCAACTGAAATCGGTCAGTTTGCACGCTTTGATCTTCTTGTCGTAATCGGCGACGGTGTCGCGGTATTTCTGGATGTCGCGCTGCAGATTGGCGCGGATCGTCGAGAAGATCCGCGGGATCGAGTAGGTCGTGCCCGCCGCGCCTTCGCGCAGGAGCGTCTTGTCGAGAACGGTGCCCGGCCGCGCATCGACCATGAATTTATAAATCAGCCAGTCGATGCCGGAGATGCTGGCACCGAAAAAATCGCCCCCCAGTTCGTCCTTGGGCAACCGCTTGTCGATATAGCCTTCGAGCAGAACATGCTTGGTCGCATTGGTCGGCGGGTTGAAGGCGAACGGTCCGCCCGCGAAATTATTGATGAATGTATGTCCGTACATGTCGCCCGCCGCATGGGTCAGGAACCCCGCGACGAAGGCGGTCATGCGCCCGTCATTCGGAATTTTCAGCACCTTCATCACCGTCGCAAGACCTGGCACGCGGGCCGGATCGCGCCGGTCCCACATATATTGGAGCCACGTGTTGGAGCCGCCCTTTACACCCGAACCCTTTTCGTCCGGATGGATCGACTGCTGTCCCGACAGGATATCGGGATAGGCATCGGGGCCAAGCACCCCGGCGCGGTAATGGGACGGAAATTTCCGGATCGCCGCCATGATTGTCGAATCGACCGAATAGGTGCCGACCTCTCCGGTGACCTGCCCGGATTCGTAATCGACACTGTTGATGGTGACCTTTCCGTCCCGCGCATCGTCAAGCGCGCGTTCGGCGAAGTACACATGCGTCGTCGGTTTCCACGCCTGTGCGTTTCCGGAAATCATCATCAGCGGCCCGGCCACCGCAAGCGCAGCCCCGAGCAGGGCGAAACGCCCCGTCCCCAATTCAGTCATTTTATGGCTCCTACCCCAATTGAACGGACAGTGTAGGAATATTCAGGGCAACTCGGCAACCCGCAGCGAATTGCGGCGATGAAGATACCCGCGCCGGCACGGGGCCAACCGGGATCCGGCCGGTCAGGCGCGCGGGCCGAACAGGATCAGCGCGCGGACGACGATGAACAGCACGCAGCCGTTCAGCATGTGCCAGATGAAATGGGTACCGACCGGGACTGATGCGCAAACCTGCGCATCGATGGTGCGGAATGTCAGCGATACCGCGAAGGTCGCGGCGGCGAGGAGCAGCGCCCCGCCGGCGGGATGCCCGCGGACGGCCTTCAGGAAGCCGCCAATCACCACGAGCGCCGTCAACGCCGCGACATAGGAGCCGCCGCGAAACTCCGTCAGCATCGGCACCGCTCTCGCAAGCCCCAGCACGGCGGCGACACCGAGGGCACAGGCCCATGCGGGTGCCGCGGCGAAACGGCGGAGGGCATACCACGTATAAACCAGGATAAAGATCGCGATGGGAATGACGTCCATCAGCAGCGCCCAGCGGGTCGCGAAGGTGTGGAACAATCCACTGCCGGTACCGATGACAAAGACCAGTCCGGTCAGCACCCAGACCGCCGGATCCCGGCGCACCCCTGCATCCGCCCGCAGGATCATCCGGACAAGCAAAGCCGCCGCGACGATGAAGGCAAGGTTGGTGACAGCGTTGACCGGCTCCGACCAGAATTCCGGTCCCGTCCGCTCGCAATAGAAATCGAGATAGTCGCGTTCCATGGCGGGACTTTACCCACGGGCGCGGTCCGATCAAACGGAATTCTGGCGCTTCGGCCTATCGCCGACTAGACTCTGTCCATGCCCACGCTCAACGTTGCCTCGGCGCTCGGACCCCTCACCCTTGTCGAACGGGATGGCGCGCTGGTGCGGCTCGGCTGGGACGATGCGCCCGACGAATTGCCCGCGGGCGGACCGACCCCGCTGCTCCGGGAGGCCGCAGCGCAGCTTGCCGCCTATTTCGCCGGCACGCTGACCGCCTTCGATGTGCCGCTGGCCCCGGCGGGAACCGGTTTTCAGAAACGGGTCTGGCAGGCGATGCGCGAAATCCCATATGGGGAGACCTGGACATATGGCGGGCTCGCAAAGCGGGCAGGCACCGTGCCGCGGGCCGTTGGCGGGGCCTGCGGGGCGAATCCGATCCCGGTTATTATTCCCTGTCACAGGGTGCTCGCGGCCAACGGCGGCGCGGGCGGATATTCCGGCAAGGGCGGGCTGAAAACCAAAGCCCTGCTTCTGGATATCGAAAATCGCACCATACGTTTGCTCTGAACGCACAGCAGAACGCCTGATTGCACAGTGACTTTTCGTCGCATCGGCGCTATTATGCCTGCAATAAGAAGCGCTTAACCTGAAGGTGAGTCCAGTTTCCGGAACACCATGCGAGAAATGAGATATCCAGGCTGCCGAAGGCAGCTTCACTCTTCAGGCCGGGTACGGGATGCCGAAATCCGGCCGAATTCAGAAGAAGCCCGAGTCTGACGTTCCGGGCCCTCCTGTCAGACGACAACAGAAACCCGACGGGACGGACATGGGATCCCGCCGGGGGCACTGGAATACCGGTACTGGAAAAATGTGGCCTGAAATAACCAGGCCATCGATCAAAGAAGGAAACGCAAATGCCTAAAGCTATCGTCGTCGAAGAAACCGGATCGCCATCGGTCATGAAATGGCGCGACGTCGAGGTCGGGCGGCCGGCCAAGGGCGAGGTCACCGTGCGCGCCAAGGCGATCGGCGTGAATTTTATCGACATCTATCAGCGTTCGGGCCTGTATCCGATGCCCCTACCCTTCACGCCGGGCGGTGAAATGTGCGGCGAGATCGAAGCCGTGGGCGCCGGCGTCTCCGGGTTCAAGATCGGCGACCGGGTCGCCACGGGCACGGCGGGCTCTGGCTGCTATGCCGAAATCCGCAATATCGATGCAGGCAAGCTCGTGAAAGTACCGCGCGAGATTGCGGACGACACTGCCGCCGCCATGATGCTCCAGGGCATGACCGTGCAGTTCCTGATCCGGCAGGTCTACAAGGTCAGCAAGGGCGATACGATCCTTGTCCATGCCGCCGCCGGCGGCGTCGGGCTGATCCTGTGCCAATGGGCAAAAGCGCTGGGCGCGACCGTCATCGGCACCGTGGGGTCACCGGGCAAGGCGCGGCTCGCGAAGGCCCATGGCTGCGACTATCCGATCATTTACAGCCGGGAAAACTTCGTCGACCGGGTGCGCAAGATCACCAAGGGCGCCATGGTGCCGGTGGTCTACGATTCCATCGGCAAGGGCACGTTCCCGGCCTCGCTCGACTGCCTGCAGCAGCGCGGGCTGTTCGTGACATTCGGCAATGCATCGGGGCCGATCCCGCCATTCGATCCTGCGATCCTGATGCAGAAGGGCTCGCTGGTCATGACCCGCCCGACCCTGTTCCATTTCGCCGATACGCCTGAAAAAATGCGGAAAATGGCGGGCGACGTGATGAAGATGATCAAGTCCGGCGACGTGAAGATAGAAGTGAACCACAAGTATTCCCTGCGCGAAGCCGGCCGCGCCCATCGCGACCTCGCGGCGCGGAAGACGACCGGATCCATCATTCTGGAGCCGTAAAACCGGGCTTTGGGTTGAACGAAAAAAGGGGCGCCTGAAACAGGGCGCCCCTTTTTGATGCGTTGGTTCCGGTGATCTACTGGTTCATCGAATCGAAGAATTCCTCGTTCGATTTGGTGCCTTTGAGCTTGCCGAGCAGAAATTCCATGGAATCGACCACGCCCATCGGCGTGAGGATCCGGCGCAGTACCCACATCTTGGACAGCGTGGCCTTGTCGACGAGAAGCTCTTCCTTGCGGGTTCCCGACTTGGTGATGTCCATCGCCGGGAAGGTGCGCTTGTCGGCGAGCTTGCGGTCGAGGATGATTTCGGAATTACCCGTGCCCTTGAATTCCTCGAAGATAACCTCGTCCATGCGCGAGCCGGTATCGATCAGCGCGGTGCCGATGATGGTCATCGAACCGCCTTCCTCGATATTCCGGGCGGCACCGAAGAAGCGTTTCGGCCGCTGCAACGCGTTTGCGTCGACACCGCCGGTGAGCACCTTGCCGGACGACGGCACGACCGTGTTATAGGCGCGGGCAAGGCGGGTGATGGAATCGAGCAGGATGACGACATCGTGTTTGTGTTCGACAAGGCGCTTGGCCTTTTCGATCACCATTTCCGATACCTGGACATGGCGCGACGCGGGCTCGTCGAAGGTCGACGAGATGACCTCGCCGTTGACCGAGCGCTGCATGTCGGTGACTTCCTCGGGCCGTTCGTCGATCAGCAGGACGATCAGATATACTTCCGGATGGTTCGCTGTGATGGCAGCGGCGATGGACTGCAGCATCATTGTCTTGCCGGTGCGCGGCGGCGCGACGATCAGGCCGCGCTGGCCTTTGCCGAGCGGGGTGATCAGGTCGACGATGCGCGGCGTCATGTCCTTGTTGGTGGGATCGTCGCTGCCGAGCATCAGCTTTTCTTCCGGATACAGCGGCGTAAGGTTGTCGAAATTAATGCGGTGACGGACCTTGTCCGGCTCGTCGAAATTGATCAGCCCGACCTTGAGCAGCGCGAAGTAGCGCTCTCCGTCTTTCGGCGCGCGGATTTCCCCCTCCACCGTGTCGCCGGTGCGCAGGGCGAAACGCCGGATCTGGCTGGGCGAGACATAGATATCGTCGGGGCCCGGCAGGTAGTTGGCCTCGGGCGAGCGCAGGAAGCCGAAGCCGTCCTGCAGGATTTCGATCACGCCGTCGCCGAAGATCGGTACGTCGTTTTCCGCCAGCTGCTTGAGGATGGCGAACATGATGTCCTGCTTGCGCATCGTCGAGGCGTTTTCGATTTCGAGCTCTTCCGCGTAGGTAAGCAGATCGGCGGGGGTTTTCTGTTTGAGTTCTTTGAGGTTCATGGTTTCCGACCGGAAATGAAGAATGGAGGACGCTGTGCCTGCAAGGCACTTTGGAAACGGAACAACGGCAGAGCACTTGGGAAGTGTCGGGCGTTTTTTGTTGTTTTAATTTTTGTTTTTTGGAGTTCTATTCGGGGAGACCCGGTAGTGCACCGTCCCGATAACATTGAAATAGTTAGTAAATCGCGAACTTCAAGTCAAATGATGATTCAGTGACACCGCAAATCGGTCCGCGATGAACTTGCCGCTTCAAAGCCGCGCGCTGGCCGAAAGCAGCCGTTTCAGATTGCCCGACACCGGTTCGGGGCCGAGCCACTGGTCGAGGAGGGCTTCCATAAGCCCGTAGCCGGGATCGTTGAACACCTTTTTTCCGTTGAAATAGAACGAGGTTCCCTGTCCCGGCAGATAGGCGAATTTCAGTTCATCGCCCGCCGAAGCCTTTCCGTAGCGCTTTTTCATCCGTTGGAAGAGGCGGTCGGTCAGCTCCGATTCCAGCGTTTTTCGCCATTGATCGGGCATTTCCGCCGGCGCGTTATCGGTCAGAATCAGGATCTTCAGAACTTTGGGCACGTCGCTTGATTGGACGATTTTCTCGGGCTCGGTAATCATTCGTCCGAGATACAATGCACAGCGATAGACGCTCATCCACATGATTTCGCGTTCGCCATGGCCATTCAGGACAAGCGAAGTACCCTTGTAATCGATGCGGGGAGCGACCGCGTTCTCCTGCGCCAGTCCGGGATGGCTCCACAGGACAAACGCTGCCAGGATGCTGAATAGCCGTGTCATCGGGGGCCTCGCTGGAAATGTCCGCGACAGTCTAGAGTGACATCCGGTCTGAGAGAAGTTCGCTCGCGCCCGCTGCGGACCCGGGTGGTTCGCGTCGGCTGGAACCGGCGCCCGGTTCCCTGTAAGACATCACAGGATATTTTCGCGACGCTCACGCCGAAACAGAAAAGGCCCCGGATCAATGGAAACACTTGCACAGCATCGCACCCATGGCGGGACGATCGGGTATTACAGCCACGCGTCGGATGCCTGCGGCTGCGACATGCGGTTCAGCGTTTTCACGCCGCCAGAGGCCGATAACGGGCCGGTGCCGGTCGTCACCTGGCTGTCGGGGCTCACCTGCACCGAGGACAACTTCACCACCAAGGCGGGGGCCTATGGCGTTGCCGCGGAGCTCGGCCTGATGGTGGTCGCGCCCGATACGAGCCCGCGGGGAGACGCCGTGCCGGATGACGACGCCTACGATCTCGGTCAGGGCGCCGGGTTCTATCTGGATGCGACCGAAGCCCCCTGGGCGACGCATTTCAACATGTATTCATATATCACCCGCGATTTGCCGGCGGTGCTCAAAGACAACTTCGCTGGAGACTGGGAACGCCAGAGCATCATGGGCCATTCGATGGGCGGCCACGGGGCGCTGACGATCTGGCTCAAGAACCCGGACATTTTCGCCTCCGCCAGTGCGATCGCGCCGATCTGCGCGCCGATGCAGTGCCCGTGGGGCGAAAAAGCCTTCACCGCCTATCTCGGGGACGACCGTCCGGCATGGGCGAACTACGACGCAACGGAACTGATGAAGGCGGGCGGCGATGGATCCGCCCGCGCCGGTATCCTGGTCGACCAGGGCCTCGCCGATAATTTTCTCGAGGGTCAGCTGCACCTGCATCTTCTTGAAGAAGCCTGCGCAGGTGTCGGCCAGAAAATTACGGTCAACCGCCATGCCGGATACGATCACAGCTATTTCTTTATCGCGACCGTCATCGGCGATCACCTGCGGCATCACGCGAAGGCACTGGGCTAATTTCCCGGCGACGTGACCGGGGATTCTCCCCATTGAAACAAGACAGGAAGAAGAGGCTTTCATGAAACTCGTATCCTTCAGGCGCAGCGGCAAGCTGCGCATCGGCGCGATCACCGAAGACGGATCGGAAGTGGTCGATTTCGCGATCGCCGCACCGCGGCTTCCCGCCGACATGTCGTCTTTCATCGAGGCCGGCGAGAAGGCGCTTGCCGCGGCGGCAAAGGCGATGACGACACGGAAAAAAGACGCGCGCATTCCTTATAAACGCGCGAAGATAATCGCCCCGATCCCGGCGCCCCGGCGCAATATCATCTGCGTCGGCAAGAATTATTACGAGCACGCAAAGGAATTCGACGCCAGCGGATTCAACGCGACGGCGGGCGCCGATGCCATTCCGGCGGACCCGATCATCTTTTCCAAGGCGAACACCACCGTGTGCGGCCCGGGCGATGAAATCCCGTCTTATCTGGACCATTCGAAATCGACCGATTACGAGGTCGAGCTTGCCGTCATCATCGGCACCGGCGGGCGCGGCATCTCCAAACGCAATGCGATGAAGCATGTATACGGCTATACCATCGTCAACGACGTCACCGCCCGCGTTTTGCAGCAGCAGCACAAACAGTGGTTCATCGGCAAGAATATCGACAATTACTGCCCGATGGGGCCGTATCTCGCGACCGCCGACGAGATCGCCAATATCAAGAAAGCGCGGGTTCAGGCCTTTATCAATGGCGAATTGCGCCAGGATTCGGTCGTCAAGGACCTTATTTTCGATATTCCGACGCTGATTTCAACGATATCCAAGGGTATGACGCTCATTCCCGGCGATATCATCGCGACCGGCACCCCAGCAGGCGTCGGTATCGGCTTCAAACCGCCTAAATTCCTGAAAAAAGGCGATATCTGTACGCTGTCTATCGATGGGCTGGGCACGCTGGAAAACCCGGTCGGCTGACCGGACGACAAAGCCTGTGCGCCCGACCTATGCCCGGGCCTACGCCATCACGGGCGGTTCGGTCCCCTCGATCTGGACGCGGAAGCCGGCGCGCACCTGCGGCAGGTAGTCGCCGATGGCGCGGTGCCAGACACAGCGATTGTCCCAGAACGCGATGGAATGGGGCTCCCAGATAAAACGGGTGGTCCATTCGGGGCGCAGGCAGTGCTCGAACAGGTATTTGAGCAGGGCATCGCTCTCTTCGCGCGGGATATCGTTGATGCGGATGGTAAAGCCCGGGTTCACGAAGAGCAGCTTGCGGCCGCTGTCCGGATGGCGGGCGACCACGGGATGTACCGCATCCGGCGTGCCGTCGCCAAAGACATGTTTGCCTTCATGGACCGCGGTCAGGCCTTCAAGATGCGCTTTCATCCTGTCCGACAGGGCGTCATAGGCGGCATACATGCTGGAAAATCCGGTATCGCCGCCGCCGTTATCGGGAATGGTATGCAGGTACAGGATGCTGGCCATCGGCGGAACTGGCGCGCAGGACTGGTCGGTATGCCACAGATTGCCCGAAACCCGCGGCACCTCGCCCGAGGCATAGAACTTGCGCACCCGCGGATCGTCGCTCGGCTGGCTGTTGGTTTTTTTGCCGACATGCTGGCCGATGGTGCCGAAGTATTCGGCGAGGCGGGCATGATCCTCATGGCTGATCTGCTGATCGCGGAAAAACAGGACCTGGTACTGGGTAAAGGCGCGTTTCAATTCCGCCAGTTCCGCATCGGTCAGCGGGCGTGTCAGATCGATATTGCTGACCGTGGCCCCGAGCGAAGGGTTGTAAGGCTTGAGCTGGAGAATTTGATATTCCGTCCCGACCGTCGTTCCGTCCATGATTCTCTCCTCCGCCGCAGCGGGTGTCGTCAAAGTTTCAGAATGCTGAGATATCTTACTATCAAACGCAGCGGATGACAGGAAGAAGATGTTGCCGGGACCGGGCCATGCAGCGCGGAACCCGCCGGCACCGTCTAGAACGGTTTCACAATCACCAGGATCACCACGAAAATCATCAACAGCGTGGGTACCTCGTTCATCATCCGGTAGAATTTCCCCGGACGGGTATTCCGGTCGGCCTCGAAATCCTTGCGCCATTTGCCGAGAAACCCGTGCATCGCCGTCATCGCGACGATCAGGGCAATTTTCGCCCAGACCCATCCCATCGACCAGTCGATCGCGCCGGGCGTTGCCAGCATCAGCCCGCCGAATATGAAACTCGCCACCATTGCAGGGGTCGTGATCGCTTTGAGAAGCCGTCGTTCCATGATCTTGAACGTCTCGGACTTGTCGGATCCGGGCGCCGCATCCGCGTGGTAGACATACAGCCTCGGCAGATAGAGCATGCCCGCCATCCAGGCGATCACGCTGATCACATGCAGCGCCTTGAACCATTCATAATAGGCCCCCACGGTCAGGACGCCTTTTTAAGGCAGGGGCAATCGCCGTGAACGGTATCGCAGATTTCCCCGTTCGCGGGCCGGATGCCGGTGTCGGGCGTGTTCCTGACAATACTGGCGAGTGTGGCGATAAACGCACTGTCCGCATTCACCGTCGGCGCGCGAACGTAATTCGGCACGCCTGCATCCTCGGCAAGCTCCGCATATTCGATATCGAGTTCGACAAGCGTCTCCGAATGCTCGCTGACGAAAGCGACAGGTACGACAACTAGGGAAACCCCCTCGGCGCCCGCGCGTTTTATTTCTTCTTCGGTATAAGGCTGAAGCCATTCAAGCGGTCCGACCCTGCTCTGGTAGCACACCACATGATCGGCATCCGGGTTCGGCAGCCGTGACAGCGCGGCGGCGGCCGTCCGCTCCACCTGGCTCGCATAGGGATCGCCGTCCTCGACGATTTTTTTCGGCAGACCATGCGCCGAAAACAGAATCCGGTACGGCACGCCTTCCGGCAGTTTCGAAATCGTCTCCTCGGTCCGGCGGGCCACGGCATCGATAAAACCGTCAGCGTCCGGCCAGCAGCATATCTCCGCCGTCGGTACGGAAAGGCCTGCATGCGCCGCCGCCGGATACCACGCGCGCGTAAACGATTCCGTGGTCGTGGTCGAGAATTGCGGATAGAGCGGCAACAGGATCACGTTGTCGGGAGACCAGGCTGCAACATCGCGGGCGGTTTCCTCGGCAAAGGGATGCCAGTAGCGCATTGAAATAAACACACGGTAGTCGTCTCCGAGGGCGCCCTGCAATGCATCGCGCTGGATTTCCGTTTCCGGTAAAATCGGCGAGCGACCCCCGATCTGGGCATAGATTTCCTGGGCAATCGGCGCGCGCCGCCTCGAAATCAGCCGCGCCAGAAACCATCGGACCGGCGCCGGAACCCGCAGGATCATGGGATCCGAAAACAGGTTTTTCAGAAACGGGCGAACGGCCTCCGGGCTGTCAGGTCCACCGAGATTATAGATAACGACTGCGGTTTTGCTCATGAACCCGTCAACCGCGCACCGCTTTGATCAGCCGGTCGACGTGTTCCAGAGGTGTCTGCTGCAGAATGCCATGGCCGAGATTGAAAATATGCGGACCGCCAGACAGGGCTTCGACGATTTCGACAGCCCGCCGTTCAAGCTGGTCTCCGCCGGCCATCAGAAGGATCGGATCGAAATTTCCCTGAACGGTTGCATGGGGTTGAATTTCACGCGCCGCCCAGACCGGATCCACCGCGTAATCGATACCTATCGCGTTGATCAACGGGGATTTCGCGATATCGGGCAGATAGAGCGTCGCCCCGCGCGGAAACGCGATTATCGGGATATCGGGATACTCGGCTTTGACCCGGCGGGCAATTTCCAGAAGCGGCTCCGCGCAGAAACGTTCGAACGCATATTTCGGCAACACGCCTGCCCATGTGTCGAACAATTGGAGCGCTTCGGCGCCTGCCGCAACCTGGCGCAACAGGTATTCCGTCGTCGCATCGACGAGGATGTCGATCAGCGTCTGGAAACCATCGGGATTGGCAAGCGCCCAGGCCTTGGCGTTCGGATAGTCCCGGCTGCCGCTGCCTTCGACCATGTAGGTCGCAACCGTCCACGGCGCGCCGGCAAACCCGATAAGAGTCGCGCCTTCCGGCAGGTCGGCGGCAACGCGTTTGACGGTTTCGTAGATCGGGCCAAGGCTTTGATGAAGATTATCCATCGCAAGCCGTTCGAGCCCGTCCGCATCCCGGATCGGATCCAGCCTCGGGCCTTCCCCCGCCTCGAACGTTACGTCCTGGCCGAGCGCATGTGGTATAACGAGGATGTCCGAAAACAGGATGGCCGCGTCGAAACCGTATCGCCGCAAAGGCTGGAGAGTGACATCCGCCGCTTTCTCCGGATCGTAACAGAGGTTGAGAAAGCCGCCGGCAACTTCGCGTACCGCCCGGTATTCGGGAAGGTACCGGCCTGCCTGGCGCATAAGCCACATCGGTGGCGGGTCCATACAGGTGCCGTTCAGGGCCTGGATGATAGGTTTCATTGGACTGGAAATGTTGTTCTCGATTTCAGGAATATCTCACGAACTGTTCCTCACACGAAGGACCAATCTATTATTTTCTAATATCAATTAGGTAGTAGTAGATAGTAGGGGCTGTGAATACCGGGGATTATCGTAAATCCGGCAGCCTGTTCAATTCTTCGGCGAATGTGAATCATTCAGGTGCAAAACTGTATCGATTGCATGATTGTCTTACGTCGTATTATCGGTATCCGGATGTCTGATTATCTGAATTAGGTGGATAACTGTTTTTGGCGCCGGTTGTGGTAGAACGGGATACCTCGGGGTAACCGTGCCGCGGGATTTTGGGATAACGGGTATAGAATTTGCCGTCGTTCCGAAAACAGGGGGTTATCCCCATTTCGGTACACCAATCGGCCGGGCTGTTAGCGAATCGGTTCGGCGAAAAAAAGCAGGTTCAGAAACGTGGGCAAGACTTTTCATATTCACATGGTTTCGGATTCGACCGGCGAGACGACCCAGAGCGTCATGCGGGCAAGCATGGCGCAGTTCGAGGATGTCGAGCTGCAGGAACATATCTGGCCCATGGTGCGATCGACGGCCCAGATGAAGGCGGTCATCGCCGGGCTTAACGAGCATCCCGGTCCCGTGGTCTTCACGCTGGTCAGCAGCAGTTTGCGCCAGCCGCTGGTGGACGAATGCGTCCGGCTCGGTATCCCCTGCGTCTCCGTGCTGGAACCGGTTATCGGAATGTTCGCCAGGTATTTCAACCGGAACACCGTTAACCGGCCGGGCGGACAGCACAGTCTGAACGCGGAATATTTCGACCGGATTGATGCGGTACATTACGTCATGGCGCATGACGACGGGCAGGCAACCCAGGATATTTCCGAGGCCGACCTGATCCTGATCGGCGTTTCGCGGACGTCGAAAACCCCGACATCGATATATCTCGCCAATCACTACGGGCTGAAAACCGCGAATGTACCGTTTGTGCCGGGGATTCCCCTGCCTGAGAACCTGTTCGGGTTGAAAAACACCGTGATCGTCGGTCTGACGGCATCGCCTGACCGCCTTGTCCAGATCCGCCGCAACCGCCTGTTGATGCTGCACCAGGATCCGGAAACCGACTATGTCGACATGGAAACCGTCAAGGCCGAAATCGCCGAAGCACGGAAGGTCTGTTCGCGGAACGGCTGGCCGGTCATCGATGTGACGCGCCGGTCGATCGAAGAGACGGCGGCAGCGATATATCAGCTCTATAACCGGTTTCACGAGAAGGCCGACACGGACGAAAAATAATGACCGGGAATTCCCAGACGCCAAGGCTCATCGGTCCTGACGATAAACCGGGCGCGCCGGCCATCGTGCTTGCCTCCGCCAGCACGACACGCCGTACGTTGCTGGAGGGCGCGGGCGTTCCGCATATTGTCGAGCCGTCCCGCGTTGACGAGGATGAAATCAAGATCAGCCTGCGCGCCGAAGGTGCGAACGGCACCGATATTGCAGAGGTCCTGGCAGAAGCAAAGGCGATGTACGTATCGCGCAAACATCCGGAAAAAATGGTTCTCGGCGCCGACCAGGTTCTCGAATGCGATGGCGCGACGTTCGATAAGCCGGTGGATCGCGACGACGCCCTGTCCCAGTTGAGGGCCCTGCGCGGCAGGCCTCACAGTCTTATATCCTATGCGGTCATCGTGCGCGGCGGGCAGCGGATATGGCAGGCGGTGGATCGCGCGACGCTTGAAATCCGCAAAGATGCCAGCGACGCGTTTTTCAACGCATATCTTGATGCGGCCGGAAACGATGCGTTTAACGGACCCGGCGGTTACCGGATTGAATCGCTTGGCGCGCAGCTTTTTTCGCGCGTCGACGGCAGCCACTTCACGATCCTCGGCCTTCCCATGATGGCGCTGCTCGAGTATCTCCGGGCAAATGGAGTACTGAAAACATGATGCCGTCTTGCGGATTTACGGGTGCGGCCATTGTCGCCGGGGTCGCCGGCTGGCCGGTCAAACATTCCCGGTCGCCCAGGATCCATAATTACTGGCTAAATAAGTACGGCATTGACGGGGTCTACGTCCCTTTTGCCATGCCTCCCGGAACGGCCAGGGACGCGATCCGGACGCTGCCGGCACTCGGCATCCGCGGCATGAACGTCACCGTGCCGAACAAGGAAACAGCCTTTGACGCGATGGACGAGGTCGATCGCTGGGCGGAGCGGCTGAAAGCCGTCAACACGATCGTTGTGCGCGACGGCATTCTTCACGGTTCGAACACGGATGCTCTCGGGTTTCTGGAATCCCTTCGCGAAGCCCGGCCCGATTGGCAGGCAGATGCCGGACCGGTCGTTATTCTGGGTGCGGGCGGGGCTGCCCGGGCGATTGTCGCCGGCCTGCAGGATGCGGGCGCGCCCGAAATCCGCATTGCCAACCGCACGCCTGAAAGATCTGCCGCCATTTGCGACGAATTCGGCCCGCCGGTGCGCGCCATTCCGTGGGACCACCGCGCCGATGCGCTGGGCGACGCGGCGCTGCTGGTGAATACGACATCGCTCGGCATGGAGGGCCAGCAGGCGCTGGACATCGATCTTGCAAAACTGCCGACGGCATCGGTGGTCTATGACATCGTTTATGTGCCGCTCGAAACCCCGTTGCTTGCCGCGGCGCGCAGGCGCGGCAATCCCGCCATTGACGGGCTCGGCATGCTGCTTCACCAGGCCCGTCCCGGGTTCCGCGAATGGTTCGGCACGGATCCGGTGGTTGATCAGGCCCTGCGCGATCACGTCCTGACGGCGCTGTAATGGCGGTGATGGTGAAATGATCGTCCTCGGTCTTTCCGGCTCGATCGGCATGGGCAAGTCCACCGCGTCGGAGATGTTCCGCCGCATGGGTGTGCCGGTCTACGATTCCGATGCTTCCGTTCACGTCGTTCTCGGCAAGGGCGGCGCAGCGGTGGCGCCGATTGACGCCGCGTTCCCCGGTGTCGTTGTCGACGGCGCGGTCGACCGGAATGCGCTTGGCAAGCGGGTGTTCGGGGACGATGCGGCATTGAAGGCGCTGGAGGCCATCGTGCATCCGCTGGTGCGCCGCCGTCAGGACGATTTTCTGAAACGCTGTGCCGCCCGCCGCGCGCCGCTGGCGGTGCTGGACATCCCGCTGCTGTTCGAGGTCCGTCTCGATGTGCGCTGTGACGTGCTGGTTGTGGTATCCGCGCCGGCGCGCATTCAGGCGGCGCGGGTGCTGGCGCGCCCCGGCATGACGCAGGAAAAATTCGAGAACATCCTGGCCCGCCAGATGCCGGATGCGGAGAAGCGCCGCCGCGCGGATTTTGTCGTCCCCAGCGGCCGCGGCAGGCGTGAGACCTTGCGCCGGCTCACACGAATTGCGAGACTCACCCGGGACATGACGCCGACCCACTGGCCGCCGGACATGTTTGCCGAGAGAACCGTCCACCGCCGGAGCCCCGATGCGCGAAATCGTCCTCGATACAGAAACCACCGGTCTTGATCCGATCAACGGCGACCGGCTCGTCGAAATCGGCTGCGTCGAAGTGTTCAATCACATCGCCACCGGCAAGACCTATCACCAGTATATCAATCCGCAGCGCGACATGCCGGCGGGCGCGTTTGCCGTTCACGGGCTGAGCGAGGAATTCCTGTCCGGCCATCCGGTTTTCAGGGATGTGGTCGATGCGTTCCTTGATTTTATCGGCGACGATCCGCTGGTGATCCACAACGCCGCCTTCGACATGGGCTTCATCAATGCCGAACTGCGGCGTCTGAAGCGCCGGGAACTGCCGATGACCCAGTCGGTCGATACGGTCCAGATGGCGCGGCGTAAATTCCCGGGAGCGCCTGCGTCGCTGGATGCGTTGTGCCGCCGGTTCAATATCGACAATTCATCGCGGACCTATCATGGCGCGCTGCTCGATGCCGAATTGCTGGCAGAGGTGTATCTGGAACTGCGCGGCGGGCGTCAGCCCGGCCTCAGCCTTGCCGCCGCCGAGGCCACCGGAAAATCGGATGCCGATGACAAGGGCATGCCCGCCTTGTCGGTCGAGATACGCCCGCCCCGGCCGCATGCCGCCACGGCGGAAGAGCTTGCCACCCATCAAGCGTTCATCGCGACCCTGAAAGAGCCGATGTGGCTGGCGGGCGGCGAGACGAAGGCATCGTAGACGCACTCTCACCGGGGGATAAAAAAAGCCCCGACCGTCCAGGCCGGGGCTTTTTCAGAGACTCTGTATGGCTCGCCGGCGCGTTTGCCCGGCGCTTCAGATATCCGACCCTTCGGAATCCACATGCTGCTGAACGTAGAGCGAGCCGAAATCGATCGGGTTGATCAGGAGGGGCGGAAAGCCGCCGTCGCGGACCGCATTCGAGACGATGGAGCGGGCAAACGGGAACAGGTGGCGCGGGCCTTCGATCAGCACGATCGGTTTTACCTCTTCTTCCGGCACGCCGCCGACCTGGACGACGCCGCCATAGGTCAGCTCGACGATAAAGACCGGGCTGTCATCGACCTGGGCCTCGGCGCGGATGAACAGAAGGACCTCGAACATGCCCTCGTTGCCGATGGCGCGGGCATTCGTGCTGACATCGACGCTGACATCCGGGTTCTGCTGGATTGCCGACAGGGTCTCGATCCCGCGCGGGTTTTCGAACGAAAAGTCCTTTATGTACTGCGCGCCGATCATGAAGGGGACGCCGTCCGTTCCGCCGTTTTCATCTGCGCCGCCGGCGCCGTTTTCCATCGGGGTATCGTTATCTGCCATTGTCTGCTCCGGTTTGACTGTTGGTATCGTGGCTATCACGGATGGCTGCGCCAGACAATCGTCCGCAGGCCCACGCGGTTTATGGCCAGGTCGTATCCAGCGGCGGATGCGGGTCGTTCGGATCGCAGCGCACCAGTTCGGCATTGCCGATACGCTTGCCGGTCATGGAACGCACGAAGCCCCAATGGGTGACGACGGCGACGTGTCGCCAGTCGGGATCCGCCGCCATGCGGGCGCGAAAGGCGGCGCAGCGGTCGTGAAATTCGGGAATGGTCTCTTCCTCATGGTTCCACCAGATTTCTTCCAGATGCGCGAAATCGAGATGCGGCCAATCGGCGGCGAGGATACTGGTTGCAGCGCCGATATCGCAGACATAGGCCGTGCGTTCGCGCACATCCGCATCGACCGTCACCGGCACGTCGAGCCGGTTGGCGACCATGCGCGCGGTCTGCAGCGCGCGGGTATAGGGGCTGGAAATAATCCGGCGGATATCAAGCTCGACAAACCGCTCCGCCAGCGCCGCCGCCTGCTCGAACCCGAGCTCGGTCAGCGGCGGATCCTCGATGCCGGGATCCTGCCTGGTTTCACCGAATACGACGTTGAACATCGTCTGGCCGTGGCGGGCGAGATACATACGCTGACCCTTCTAGCCCGCCGTCTTTGCCTTGAAGCGGCAGAGATCGGCGACGATGCAGTCCGGGCAGTCGGGCTTGCGCGCCTTGCAGACATAGCGCCCGTGGAGGATCAGCCAGTGATGGGCGTGGTTCATCCATTTCGCCGGGATGCGCTTGACCAGCTTGTCCTCGACCTGCTCCACCGTCTTGCCGGGCGCCATGCCGGTGCGGTTGCCGATGCGGAAGATATGGGTGTCCACCGCCATGGTCGGCTGGCCGAAGGCGATGTTGAGAACGACGTTCGCGGTCTTGCGCCCCACGCCCGGCAGCTTCACCAGTTCTTCGCGGGTTTGCGGCACCACGCCGCCGAAATCGGCGATCAGCATTTCGCAGAGCGCGATGACGTTCTTCGCCTTGTTGCGGTACAGCCCGATGGTCTTGATGTAGTCGCGCACCTTCGCTTCGCCGAGCGCGAGCATTTTTTCCGGCGTGTCGGCGATCTTGAACAGGTCCTTTGTCGCCCGGTTGACGCCGACATCGGTCGCCTGGGCCGACAGCACCACCGCGACCAGCAGGGTGAACACGTTGACATAGTCAAGCTCGCCCTTCGGGTCCGGATCGGCGGCGGACAGCCGGGCGAAGAATTCGTCGACGTCTTTGAGGGGCATGGTGGCGCGCATGGCTGTCTTGTAGCGGGCTGGCGTTTCGGAGGGAAGGGGTTGGCTCTGGCGTTGGCAGATTCCCGCCTGCGCGGGAATGACGGATTGATGAGTGCGTGGGGGTCTTCTGCTTGTCATTGCCTCGCGGGCGGGAAGCTCCGGGCCAAGAGGCCCCTGCAGGCGGCGGAATCCCGCGCCCGTTAACCAATCGTTCATTATTTCTCGACTCGGCACCGGCGCCTTTCCTATTATCGGGGCCATGGATGAACCGCTTCCCCTTCTGCCCGGCCAGTCTCCCGCCAAGGGAGAAAAGGCCTATCTGTTCGACGCGATCCTGCAGCCCAATACCAGCCTGCAGCCGCGCGGCTTTCTTTTGCTGATGGCGGCGATCGCCTCGGTCAGCTTCGTGGCCGGTATGATCTTCGTGATGATGGGCGCCTGGCCCGTGATGGGCTTTTTCGGGCTCGACGTCGCGCTGATCTATCTGGCGTTCCGCACCAATTACCGCTGGGCGCGGATGTACGAAACCGTGCGGCTGACGAATGACAGCCTGCTAGTCGAGCGGGTGAGCGCGTCGGGCAAGGTGCAGCGCTGGCGGTTCCAGCCATACTGGCTGCGGGTGCATATCGACGAGCCGGCAAAACACGAAAGCCAGCTTGTTCTGTCCAGCCACGGCAAGCGCCTGCGGATCGGCTCTTTTCTGAGCCCGGACGAGCGGGTGCAACTGGCCCACGCGCTGAAAGATGCGCTCGCAAAACTGCGCTCGCCCGAATACCTGCAGGAAACCCACGACATCGAATATCCCGACGAGGCCGCCAAGGCGTCCTGAACGGCCAGGCCGCGGGATTCCGGCACTTCCATTCGGAAAAATTCAGCAAAAACCGGGTGGGGCGCGGCCACGCCGCGGCGTATCTTTCGGACCGATGGGGCATTACGCTTCACGCAGCGGTCGGAGGAAACGTCATGGGACAGCAGCAGGGGCGAGAGCAGCAGGCGGGGCGGCAACAGGCGCAGGATTTCGCCCGCATCGAACGCGCGCTTGCCTATATCCGTGAAAATTTCCGCGACCAGCCGGAGCTGGACGACATCGCCGCCGCCGCCGCGCTGAGCCCGTTTCATTTCCAGCGCCTGTTCACCCGCTGGGCCGGGGTCAGCCCGAAGCAGTTTCTTGGCTACCTGACGCTCGACCACGCCAAGCGGTCGCTCGACCGTGCCTGGTCCGTGCTCGATGCGGCGTATGACGCGGGGCTTTCGGGGCCGTCGCGGCTCCATGATCTGTTCGTCAGCTTTGAAGGCATCACCCCCGGCCAGTACAAGGACATGGGCGACGGGCTGGATATCCGTTACGGCGTCCATCAGGGTTTTCTCGGCGAGTTTGTCGTCGCGCTCACCGACCGGGGCATTTGCGGATTGCAGTTCGTCGGGGCGGATGGCGCGGATGCCGCGCTCGCCGATATCCGCCGCCGCCTGCCCGGCGCCCATTTCCGCGAGGCGCAGGGAGAGACCTGGGCGGCCTGCGAATCCGTGTTCGGTGCGGCGCGCGGCGATCCCGCCCGGCCGCGGCGCGGGCCGTCGGTTCCGCCATCGGCGCCAACCCCATCGGGCTGTTGATTCCCTGCCACCGTGTCATCCGCGCGACCGAGTTGTTCGGGACGAGCTACCGCTGGGGCGCGGAGCGCAAGCTTGCGCTGATCGGCCGGGAACAGGCGGAGCGGGAGAATCGGGCGGGCGCCACCGCGGGAATGACTTAGAGATTGAGTGGCGGCTCCGCGCCCTCAGTACTCGATCCCGAGCACGTCGAACATCGTATAAAAGCCGGGCTTTTTCCCCGCCGACCACAGCGCCGCATGCACCGCGCCGCGGGCGAAGATCTGGCGCGACTGGGCCTTGTGGCTGATTTCCAGCCGTTCGTCCTCTATCGCGAAGGTGACCGTGTGATCGCCGATCACGTTGCCGCCGCGCAAGGATGCGAAGCCGATATCGCCGCGTTTGCGTTCGCCGGTGATGCCGCTGCGCGCCCATTGGGCGACGTCGTCCAGGTTCACGCCGCGCCCCTCGGCGGCGGCGCGGCCCATGCCGACGGCGGTGCCGGACGGGGCATCGACCTTGTGCTTGTGATGCATTTCGAAGATCTCGATATCGAAATCGTCATTCAGCGTCGCCGCGACGTGCTTCGTCAGCGCAAACAGAAGGTTCACGGCGAGGCTCATGTTCGGGGCGTGCATGATGACGGTTTTTTCCCCCGCTTTTTTCAGGGCGTCTTCCTGCGCCGCATCCATGCCGGTGGTGCCGATGATATGGGCGACGCCTGCTTCGGCCGTGAGCGCGACATGGTCGACGGTCGGTCCCGGCAGGGTGAATTCGATGATGGCGTCGGAGGCTGCGACCACGGCGGCGGCATCGTCGGTGACCGCGACGCCGAGGGTGCCGGCGCCTGCGGCCTCACCGGCATCCTGACCGATCAGGCCGGCGCCCGCGACGTCCGAGGCGGCGACGATGTCGCAGCCATCCGTCTCCGTGACCTGGCGGATGCAGGCCCGCCCCATGCGCCCGCCGGCGCCGATGATCCCGATCTTCATGTCGGCCATGATGCTCTTCCCGTGTCTGGTAATGCGAATGTTGCGACACGGTTATCGCGCCGGGCGCGGCAGGGCAAGATGTGTTTACAGGCGGCGGCCGGCCTATTTGTCTTTCATCGCCTCGCGCACGGCGCGTTTGGCTTTCAGCTTTTTCTTTTCCGCTTCGACGGTGCGCGCAAGATCGCCCTCGCCGGTCGTCGCGCCTTCGTTGCGCATTTCTTCCAGCTTCTTTGCGTGGGCTGCCTTCTCGCGCTTTTCCTTCGAAACGTTGCGTTCCAGATCCTTGTTCATCGCCGGTCTCCCGAGAGGGTTGTAACGTTTATCGGGCGCATTGAAGCGTATTCCGGGTCCCGGAACCTTGATCTGGTTTAATCGCGGACGTTTGATCGGCACAGGACTCCCGCCCCCGCGGGAATGTTCGCCTTACAGCGCTTCGGCCAGCGCCTTCGGATCGACCAGCGGCAGCGAGCAGGTCTGGCCGATACAGACATAGGCGGTGGCGCGGCCGTCCTGTTGCCCCTTGCCGGCGGCGGGGTGGCTTTCCGGCAGGAGCGCCCCGGCAGGAATCGCCTGGACCAGCTTGTTCATGTTGGACGCTTTCCACGCGACGTCGAGCAGCGCCATTGTGTCCGGGTCGTCGGCGCTGCCGACGATCACCACCTGGGCGCAGGTCTGGAGCAGTTCGTTGGCGCAGAACAGGCCGGTCAGCGGGAAGAAGTTCTGCGTCGCCTCGCCGGCGAAGGTGGAGATGATGCGTTCGGCCCGTTCGCGGAAATGATCGACGCCTGTCAGGAAGTGGAGGCGGGCGAGCACCGCGGTGATCACGCCGTTGCCCGACGGGGTGGCGTTGTCGGCGGCGGACTTGGTGCGGATGATCAGGGCCTCTGCGTCGTCGGCGGTGAAGAAATAGCCGCCGCCGTCCTCGTCCCAGTAATGGGTGTCGATGACGTCGATCCAGTCGATGGCGGTATCGACATAGGCGCCGTTGCCGGTGGCTTCGTACAGGGCGACGGCGGCGCGGGACATGTTTGCGTAATCGTCGAGCGGCGCCGAATGTTTCAGCTTGCCGGCGCGGTAGGAGTGCTTCAGCCGCAGCGTGCCGTTCACGTCTTCCTGCATCCGGTCGCGCACGAAGGCGAAGGCGGAATCGGCGGCGTCCAGCCAGTCTGGCCGGTCGAAAACCCGCGCCGCATTGGCCATCGCCGCGATCATCAGCCCGTTCCAGTCGGCAAGGACCTTGTCGTCCCAGCCCGGCCAGATGCGCTTGTTGCGCACGGCCAGCAGTTTTTCGCGGCAGGCTTTGAGCTGTTCTTCCTGGCCCGGGTCCAGCAGGTCAGGATGGGCGATACGGTTCAGGATATTGCCGCCCTCCCAGTTGCCTTCGGGTGAGACGTCATAGACGGTCTTGAACAGCACCGCATCGGCGCCGTCGCCCAGCACCTCGCTGACCTCGGCGGCGGACCAGACATAGAACTTGCCCTCGACGCCTTCTGAATCCGCGTCATAGGTGGCGGCGAAAGGTTTGCCCGCGTCATCGTCGACGGGCGCGATCATTTCCCTCAGGCACCAGTCGATGGTCTCTTCGACCCGCTGGGCATAAAGCGGGTTCTTTGTTTCCTGCCACGCCCATGTCAGCAGGTCGACGATCTGGGCGTTGTCGTAGAGCATCTTCTCGAAATGCGGGGCGAGCCACATCGTGTCCGTGGAATAGCGCGCATACCCGCCGCCGAGGTGATCGTAGATGCCGCCCTGGGACATCTTGGTGAGCGAGAACAGCACCGCATCGCGCTGGGCTTCGCTGCCGGTGCGCAGCCAGCCGCGCCACAGCAATTCGTGGATCGACGGGTTGGGGAATTTCGGCGCCTGGCCGAAGCCGCCATGGGTCATGTCGAATTCCTGGGCGAGCCGCGATGCGACCTGGTCGTTCACGGCAAGCGCAATGGCCTTGCCCGCGCCGGTGACCGCTTCGGGCGTCCATACTTTCTCCAGCCCGCCCTTGAGCGCGGCGACGGTTTCCAGCGCCTTGTCGCGCTGGTCTGTCCAGAACTCGGACAGCGCGGACAGGACCTGCGGGAATCCCGGCCGGCCGTACCGGGAATCCGGGGGAAAATACGTGCCGCCCCAGAACGGCTCGCCGTCCGGCGTCAGGAACATGGTGAGCGGCCAGCCGCCCTGCTGGCCGAGCAGCTGCAGCGCGTGCTGGTAGATGGTGTCGATATCGGGGCGTTCCTCGCGGTCCACCTTCACGTTGATGTACAGCTCGTTCATCATCCCGGCGATGGCGTCGTCCTCGAAACATTCATGGGCCATGACGTGGCACCAGTGACAGGCCGCATAGCCGACCGACAGCAGGATCGGCTTGTCCGCCGCCTTCGCCGCCGCAATCGCGTCGGGCCCCCAGCCGTACCAGTGGACCGGGTTGTCGGCATGCTGGAGCAGGTAGGGGCTGGTTTCTTCGGACAGGCGGTTTCGGGACATGAGGTTCTTTCGCGGGGTTTGATTTGAACGGGTGGAGTTATGCGCAGGGGGTCTGCCTGCGCCCGGTCTGTGCTAGAGTAGTTGCGATGCAATGGGAAGGAGTCAACCGTGAAGGTATCGTTTGATATAGACTGCACACCGGAAGAGGCCCGCCGGATGCTGGGCCTGCCGGACGTGACGCCGGTCAACGAGGCGATTGTCGCGGAACTGACCAAACGCGCCGCCGAGATGGCGCAGAACATGGATGCCGACAAGATGATGCAGCAATGGATGACCGCCGGCGTCCAGGGTTTCGGCGACATGCAGAAGGCGTTCATGGAACAGTTCGCCAGGGCGCGGTCCGGGACCGGTGACGCGAAGAAGAAATAGCCCGTGGCGTCCCCGGGGAGATTCCCGCCTTCGCGGGAATGACGGTTTCTAGTAAACTCGTGTCATCCCCGCTAAGGCGGTGATCTTTATGAGTCACCGACAAATACCTGAATAGAAGTACAAGAATCCGGAACATCCATGACTAATACCCTCATCATGATCGTCGGCGGCGGGCCCGTGGGCATGAACCTTGCGCTCGATCTCGCCTGGCGCAACGTGCCCTGCATGCTGGTCAACATCGCGGAAACGACGGCGAACCATCCCCAGGGAAATTCCCATAACGCGCGGACGATGGAACATTACCGCCGCCTCGGAATCGCGCATCGCATGCGCGATGTCGGCCTGCCGATGGATCATTGCGGAGATGCTATTTTCGTCACGCGGATCAACACCCATGAAATCGGGCGGATCAAGATTCCGACAATGCGCGAACGCCTGACGCCCGGATCCTACGATCGGGCGATGGGCCCGGAGCCGTTGCAGCGCGCCTCGCAGATGTTCGTCGAACGCATCCTGAAGGACGAGCTGGACCGGAAAGACTGCGTGGATCTCCGCTTCGGCTGGCGGCTGAATTCGTTCGAACAGACGGCGGACGGCGTGACCGCGGAGATCGAGAACCTGAAAACCGGCGAAACCGAGACCGTCGACTGCGGCTATCTGGTCGGCTGCGACGGCGGACGCAGCACCGTCCGCAAGGCGCTGGGTATCGAATATGAAGGAAAGTCGGGCGAGGAGCGCGACTTCATGATGGGTCAGATGCTGTCGGTCTATTTCGACGCGCCCGGACTGTATGACGTGATGCAGACGGATGCGCCGTGGCAGTTCCATTCGCTTAATCCCGAGGGCCGCGCCTCCATCGTCGCCCTCGACGGCAAGGGCAAGTTCCTGACCTGGGCCAAGCTGGAACCGGGACAGGACGCCGAAACGCTCGATCCGCGTCCCTATATCTGGCGGGTGATCGGCGAGGAAATACCGATCGAGGTGATTTCGTCGAAGCCGTGGCAGGCGGGCCTGTCGCTGGTCGCGAAGGAGTATCAGCGAGACCGCGTGCTCATGGCGGGGGACGCGGTGCACCTGTTCACGCCGACCGGCGGGTTCGGCATGAATACGGGCGTCGGCGATGCCGAGAATCTCGGCTGGAAACTGGCGGCCTGGCATCACGGCTGGGCCGGTGAGAATCTGGTTGCGAGCTACGAGGGGGAGCGCCGCCCGGTGGCGATCCGGAATCTCGCGCAGTCCTATGCGCTGGCCCAGGCGAAATCGTCATTGACGGTGCCCGCCAATATCGAGGACGAAACGCCGGAGGGCGAGAAACTGCGGGCAGAATTCGGCCGCCGGACCGAAGAGGTGCTGGCCGAGGAATATTTCTGCATGGGTATCCAGCTCGGCGCGCGCTATGACGGATCGCCGCTGGTGAGCACCGCTGGCGAGACGGCCCCGCCGCCCTATAGCGATCCCTACGAATATGTTGCGACGGCCTATCCCGGCGGCCGAGCGCCGCATGCCTGGCTTGCCGATGGCAGCGCGCTGTTCGATCATTTCGGCCCCGGCTTCACATTGCTGAAGCTCGGCGGGACGGGCGCCGACGGACAGCCCTTCATCGACGCCGCCGCCGAGAAGGGTGTCCCGGCGATTATCCTTGAGCTATCCGATCCGGCGATACGCGATCTGTACGAAGCCGACCTTGCGATCATCCGCCCGGATCAATACGTCGCCTGGCGCGGCGATGCGCTTCCCGCCGATGTCGGCACGCTGGTGGATCTGATCCGGGGCGCGTGACCCCGGCACAGCCGGCCCTCCTTAGAGAGCGATGGTGCGGGCGAACGCGTCTGTCGTAAATGCAAATCCCCATCCGCCTGGCGCAGCGGCAGGCAGGAACCTGCCGGTGCCGCGAAAAAGCGACGGGTGAACTGCCCGGGAGGATAAATCTGTGTCAGGATGCGGCGCCGTGTTTCCCCCTGCAGCAGGAGAGCCTCCGTTGAGCATGTTCGTGTGGATATTAAGGTCTCTGCGGACCGGTTTCTGGGCCTTGCCTGCCGCGATGACCTTGGGGGCGGCCGTCCTTGCCGTCGTTATGATTGCCCTCGACGCCGAATTTGGCGGCGCGTTCAAATCAAGCGCGACGCAGCCTTTCCTGGTAACGGCCGAGAGTGCCGGGCGCATCCTGTCGGTGATTGCGGGCTCGATGATTACGGTTACGAGCCTGGTGTTCTCGACGACGCTGATTGCGCTCACCCTCGCCGCGACGAATATCGGTCCGCGACTGGTCGAACGCTTCATGGAAGACCGTGTGACCCAGATTTCCCTCGGTGTGTTCGTCGCAACGTTCGTCTACAGCCTGCTGGTGTTGCGCGCTGTGAAGGGCGGTGACGCCAGCCCGTTCATTCCGCATCTCTCCGTGAATCTGGCACTGTTGATGGCGATCCTCAGTTTCGGCTGGCTGATTTTTTTCATCTACCGGATCTCCGGGTCCCTGCAAACCGACAAGGTCGTCGCCCAGACCGGCGCCGATTTTGTCTGCGCGATTGAAGACTTCGCCAGCCAGGGCGGCGGCGTGGCCGATCATGCGGCGCGCGGCGGGTTCAGCGATGCAGATACTGCTGGCTGGTCTCACAGCACCGAGATCGCCGCCGATATGACGGGGTATATCCGCGTGATCAATCATTCCGCGCTGTATGAATTCGCCGCCCAACACGATATGTGCATTGAAATGCTCTTGCGGCCCGGGCATTTCGTCCTGCCCACAACGCCGCTGGTGCGGCTTCATTCGCGGGATGGCGAGTTATCCGAAGAGGCCGCAAAGGTCATCGTCCAGAATGTCGTCGTCGGAGAGACACGCACAGATGCGCAGGACGTCGAATTCCTCATCAATATGGTGGTGGAGGTCGCGGCGCGGGCGCTGTCGCCCGGGGTGAACGACTTCTATTCGGCGATCGCCTGTATCGACCATTTGTGTCACGGTCTCAGCGTTGTTCTGCAAAAGGGCATGCCGCCCAACCTGTTTTACGACGATGGGGAACAACCCCGTATCCGCCTCGCGCTGCGGTCCAACGCGTTCGGCAACCTTGCCGATACCGCGTTCAATCCTATCCGCCAGTTTGGCGCAACGAATGTGCCGGTCTCGCTGCGCCTTCTCGAAGCGCTTACCTTGCTCTGTCCCTGCGCCCGGTCGGAGGAAGACTGTGCCGTTATTGCCAAGCACGCGAAGCTGGTCAGGGAAGCGGCCCTTGAAGGGGCGAAGCAGGAATCGGACCGCGACGATATCCGCCAGCGCTACGCTGCCTGCGAAGCGGCTCTTCGCGCTTCCTGAATATTCCGATGTTTCCGGCGCCTGCTGGGTTTTGGCGCGCCGTTGTGTATCATCTCCGGGCAATGAGAGGATAGAAACTCGATGATCACACGACATTGCGGCGCCTGCCGCATCGAAACGGTGCTGGAGTCGGTCGGCCCGTTCCGGACGCCCTCCGACATTTTCGCCGGCGCGACCGACGAGCTCGTCGCGCCGCATCTTTCCTGGATGCTGCCGGATTACATGGACGCCGAAACGCAGAAGCTGCTGTTTTCCTTCAAGAGCTTCGTGATCCGCACCGGGCGGCTGAACATTCTGGTGGATGCCTGCATCGGCAATCACAAGGAGCGGCCCGGCCGGCCGAACTGGCACCGCCAGAACTGGCCGTGGCTGGAGAACCTTAACGCGGTCAGGCTGACGCCCGAAGACATCGATATCGTGATGTGCACCCATTTGCATATCGATCATGTCGGCTGGAACACGCAGCTGGTGGACGGAAGATGGGCGCCGACCTTCCCGAATGCGCGCTATGTTTTCTCGGCGGACGAATACCGTCACTGGGAGAACATGCTGGGCGCTTCCGAGGTGGGCGATAACGTATTCAACGACAGTGTACTACCGGTGGTTGAATCAGGACGCGCCGATCTGGTGGAGAACGATCACGAGATCGACCACGGCATCGTGCTGGAGCCGACACCCGGTCACACGCCCGGCCACGTTGCCCTGCATCTGGATCATGGCGGCGAGACGGCGCTGTTTACCGGCGACCTGTTTCATCACCCGCTTCAGATCGCCGAGCCGCAACTGTCGAGCACCGTCTGTACCGACCCTGATCTGTCGCGCCGGTCGCGCTACGATTTCCTGAACCGTTACGGCGATACGGATGCGATGATTTATCCCGCCCATTTCACCGGCACGGGAATCGGCAAAATCGTGTCAAAGGGGGCCGGCTGGACGTTCGATTTCGTCGCTGAATGAGGCGGTCGGCGCGCAGACGCCCCGCGGCTGGGCCTGGCGGCTTCTGCGCGGTCCCGAAGAGGGTTGCCCGGCGGATTTTTCGGTGGCAGCTTTACCCCGTCCGAATGGCGGGGCGGACGAAGACCAAGAAAACACCGCACCATTTTCGGGGGGCGAATCAGGTATGTCCGGATCTTCAGGTATCTTTCGGTTTCTTAACAAAAGTCGGATTTTCGCGACGTTCTGTCTTGCGGTCGGCATGACGCTGCTGGCGATGGCTGCCCCCGGGGAGGCGCTCGCGGCCTGCGGCGCCCGGAACCAGACGCCGTGCAAGGTCTGGGAACGCATCCCGTCCTGCGATCAGGGCCTGAAAGAGGATTTCGGCCAGAACAAATGCGTGGCCAAGGGCGCGCTGTCCTGCGGCAAGCTCAACCAGCGTCCCTGCCTGGTGGTCGAACGGATTCCATCCTGTGACAAGGGTCTGGTCGAGGACTTCGTGCAGAACAAGTGCCAGAAAAAGGGACAGGGCTCGCTCAAGCAGTTTGAGAAATTCACGTCCGATTTCCAGAAATCGAACAAGAAGCTGATGCAGGACGTCAAAGCGTTTACCGCCGATCTCAAGGACCAGTACGCCTATGTCTCGAGCAAGGCGTTCAAGGCCGACCTCAGCAGCAAGCAGTTCGACGATATCCTGAAGAAAACCGGCCTGGATGCGTTGGTTGCAAAGCTGACAGAGGACCCGTCGGTCTACGACAAGTTCATTCCGCGCGCGCTGACCATCGGTCTGGTTCAGGACGGCGGTGCCGGGATCGGCTACAGCGTCGAGAAGGGCGCTGCGATAAACCTGACAAAGAAAGGCCCGGCGGCCTTCGAATACCGGACCATCGGGATCAACGGGGGGCTGATCACCGGCGGCTCGGGCACGATCTCGGTCACGTTGTGGAACAGTCCGCCGCAGGACCTCCTCGGCGAAAACCGGGGCATGGCGGCGTCGGGCGGCGAGATCGCGGTCGCCGGGGCAGGGTTCTGGTTCGCTGCGCCGAAGAACACGCCGGCGGCCATCGGCTATGACTTCAATCATTTCCAGGGATTTGGCTTCGCCGCCGGGGTCGGCGGCTCGGTGTTGCCCGCTGATATCCGCGGCACCACCGCGTTGACCCAGCGACACTATCCGCCCTTCCGGGCGGATGCCTGCGGCAAGGTGAATATCCGGCCGTGCTACGTGATCGAACGCGTGCCGTCCTGCGACAAGGGCCTGAAGGAAAACTTCCTCAAGCATCAGTGCGTGAAGTAGCCGCGTCCGCGCCGGCCATTGGTCTTGTCCCCTTGTCCGGGTCTGCCTCCGCGGATAACGTGCCCGTTCGGAAACAGGGAGCGTCGTTCGCCATATGGACTACACGACACTGGGACGAACCGGGCTTCGGGTAAGTGTCGCCGGGCTCGGCTGTGGCGGGAATGCCAAGGCCGGACTCGGACGCGGGAAAAGCGAGGCGGAGGCCGTGGCGCTGATCCGCCGGGCGATGGATCTGGGCGTCAATTTTCTCGATACCGCGCGATCCTACGGCACAGAGAAAGTCGTGGGCCAGGCGATTGCGGCGGTGCCCCGCGAGTCCGTCGTGGTCTCGTCGAAAAACGTCGCGGGCAGCAACGTGACGGGGGAGATCCTGACAGCCGCGATTGATGCCTCGCTCCGAGAAATCGGAACCGACTATCTCGATATCTTCCATCTGCACGGGGTCCATCCCCGGCAATACGACCATGCGCTGGCTGAGCTGGTGCCGGCGATGCTGCGCGCGCGGGAGGCGGGCAAGATCAGGTTTCTCGGAATCACCGAAACCTCGCCCAACGATCACGCGCAGACCATGCTGAACCGGGCCGCCGGCGACGGGTGCTGGGACGTGATGATGCTGGGTTTCAACATGATGCACCAGGTCGCGCGTACCGGTTTGCTGCCGAAGACGATTGAAAACAATATCGGCACCCTGATCATGTTTGCCGTGCGGAACCTTTTCAGTGTGCCCGGCCGGCTGCAGGAAACCATGAAGGACCTTGCGGCGGCGGGGGATGTGCCCGAAGCGCTGGCGGAAACCGCCGACCCGCTTGGTTTTCTGGTGCACCCGGAAGACGGCGGCGCCGACAGCGTGATCGAGGCGGCGTACCGCTATGCCCGGCACGAGCCCGGCGCCGACGTGGTGCTGTTCGGCACCGGGAGCATCGACCATCTGGAGGAAAACATCGCCGCGATCCTGAAGCCGCCGCTGCCCCCCGCCGACACCGCGCGGCTGGCAGAGCTGTTCGGGCATCTGCAGGGCACGGGGCTGGACCTGCCGGGACCGGGCTGAGGATCGGGCATTCCCGGCCTTCGGGCGATTGCTGAATGAAATCGTCGAATGAACCGGTGGTTTTGCCCTGCGCGGGGTTCTAGACTTCCGATTGATGAAAACCCTGAAACGTTTGTGGAACGGCGAGCTGGCGCTGGCGGACGCGTTCTGGAACTGGGCGGTCTTCGGCGGCCTGATCGTGAACCTGACCTCGAGCGGCGCCTTCCTGCTGCTGATCGTGGCCGAGCGGCCGGTGGCGGCGGCGATCGTCGGCTACGCGTTTTCCGTGCCGTACAATATCGTCGTGCTGGTCGGCGTCTGGCGCTCGGCTGCCCGGTATGACGGCGAGCGGAAGTGGGCCGATGCGGCGCGGTTGGCGACGGCGGTCGGGATGGTGTTGCTCAGCGTGACGTGAGATTGGCGGGAGACCGTCCGAGCGACCTGCGCCCGGAACCGTGAGCTGTTTTGGGGGGATAGCAGCCCGGGCTCCCGCGGATAGACTCTTGACCTTGCCGCCGGCCGCGGCGAAACCTTGCCGGCATGAACACCGATCCGATCTCACCCGATACCATCTTCGCCCTGGCGAGCGCGCCCGGCCGAGCGGGGGTTGCGGTGATCCGTATCTCCGGGCCGGCGTCGGGCGATGTTTTGCGCGTCCTCTGCGGCTTTGCCGACCTGCCGGAACCGCGGCGCACCATACGGTGCCGTATGGTCGATCCGGCGGACGGCGAACCGCTGGATGACGGGCTGGCGATTCGCTTTGCGGGGCCGGCGAGTTTTACCGGCGAGGACGTGGCCGAACTGCATATTCACGGCGGGCGGGCGACGGTCGAGGCGGTGACGTCGGCCCTGGCGCGCATGCCCGGGCTGCGGCTGGCGGAACCCGGGGAGTTTTCAAAGCGGGCGTTTCTGGCGGGCAAGATCGACCTGACGGAAGCGGAGGCAATCGCCGACCTGGTGGATGCCGGCACCGATGCCCAGCGTCGCCAGGCATTGGTGCAGCTCGGTGGCGGGCTGGCCGGCCGGCTGGAAGCGTGGCGCGCCGGGCTGATTGATATTCTCGCCCATACCGAAGCCTGGATCGATTTTCCCGACGAAGATCTCCCCGAGGACGTGGAGCTTGCAGCGCGGGCGCGGATTTCAGCGCTGGAGGCCGAAATCCGGGGATTTCTCGACGATAACCGGCGCGGCGAGCGGCTGCGCGACGGGCTGCAGGTTGCCATACTCGGCGCGCCGAATGCGGGCAAGTCGTCCCTGCTGAACGCCATCGCCGCCCGGGAAGCCGCCATTGTTTCGGCGACGGAAGGAACCACGCGCGATGTGATCGAGGTGCATCTCGATCTCGGCGGCTGGCCGGTGACCCTGGCCGATACCGCCGGGCTGCGCGAGGCGGCCGACGACATCGAACGCGAGGGCGTACGCCGTGCCCTCGACCGCGCCGGGACGGCGGATCTCCGCCTTGTGGTGTTCGATGCGAGCCGCGATCCGGATGCGGCGAGCGTCGCACAGCTCTCGGCTGCCGGCGGCGCTGTACTGGCGATCGTCAACAAGGCCGACCTGATCGCGGCGCCGCCGGCAGACATCGCCGGGGTGCCGACCCTTGCCGTATCGGCGAAAACCGGGACCGGCCTGCCGGATCTGCTGCAGCGACTTGAAGCGCTGGCGGCCGAAATCATGGCGGGGGGCGCGGGCGTGCCCCTGACGCGGCTGCGCCACCGGCTGGCGCTGACCGACAGCGCGGATGCCCTGGCGCGGGCGGCGGCAGGGGGCGCGGGCGCGGGCGACAGCGAACTTGTCGCTGAGGACCTGCGGCTTGCCGCGCGGGCGCTGGGGCGGGTTACCGGGCGGGTAGATGTCGAGGATCTGCTCGACGTGATCTTCAACGACTTCTGTATTGGTAAATAAATCAATATGTTGTGGTTTAATCTGTAATTGGTCTAGAAATGTTTCACGTGAAACAATTTCCGGCCGTTATATGCTCCCGGGGGCGCTCTGATGGGCGATTGTCGCTTTACGGACCCGGAGGGCGACCCTATATTCCGCGCCATGTCAGACTTCGGAACATCATATGATGCCAGGGACGCTGCCTATGACGTGATCGTCGTGGGGGGCGGCCATGCGGGCTGCGAGGCGGCGGCGGCGTCTGCGCGCCTCGGCGCCCGGACCCTGCTGGTCACCCACAAGCCATCGACCATCGGCGAAATGTCCTGCAATCCGGCGATCGGCGGGTTGGGCAAGGGGCATCTGGTGCGCGAGATCGATGCGCTCGACGGCGTGATGGGCCGGGTCATCGACCGCGCCGGTATCCAGTTCCGCATTCTCAACCGCCGCAAGGGTCCCGCCGTGCAGGGCCCGAGGGCCCAGGCCGACCGCAAGCTGTATCGCCGCGCCATGCAGGAGACGCTGGCCGATCAGGCCGGTCTCGATATCCGCGCGGGCGGGGTCGAGGATTTGCTGCTTGTGGGCGATGGCGGGAACCGCCGTGTCGGCGGGGTGATCCTGGCCGACGGCGCAACGGTGCGGGCGTCCCGCGTGGTGCTGACCACCGGCACGTTCCTGCGCGGGCTTATTCATATTGGCGAACAGAAGATTCCGGCGGGCCGGGTCGGTGAGGCGCCGGCGCTTGGCCTGTCCGACACGCTGGAGGCCTGCGGTTTCGCCCTCGGACGGCTGAAAACCGGCACGCCGCCGCGGCTGGACGGCACCACCATCGACTGGCGCGCGCTGGAGGTCCAGCCAGGCGACGATCCGCCCGTGCCGTTCTCGACCCTGACGGACCGGATCGATACGCCGCAGATCGACTGCCACATCACCTATACCAGCCCGGCGGCGCATGACATCATTCAGGCCAATATTCACCGCGCGCCCATGTATTCCGGGCAGATCGAAGGCACCGGGCCGCGCTATTGCCCGTCGATCGAGGACAAGGTGGTGCGCTTCGCCGACAAGTCGCGCCACCAGATCTTTCTGGAGCCCGAGGGGCTGGACGACGACACGGTCTATCCCAACGGGATTTCGACCTCGCTGCCGGAAGACGTGCAGCACACCTTTCTGGCGCAGATTGCGGGGCTGGAGCGCGCGCGCGTTATCCGCCCGGGCTATGCCATTGAATACGATTACGTCGATCCCCGCGAATTGCGCCCGACGCTGGAAACCCGCCGTTTGCCGGGGCTATACCTTGCCGGCCAGATCAACGGGACGACGGGATATGAGGAAGCCGCTGCCCAGGGGCTGATGGCCGGGCTGAACGCGGCCCGCGCGGCCGGGGGCAGCGACGTGCCGTTCACGCTCGACCGGGCCGATGCCTATATCGGCGTGATGATCGACGACCTGATCACCCGCGGCACGGCAGAACCCTACCGCATGTTCACATCGCGCGCGGAATACCGCCTGACGCTGCGCGCCGACAATGCGGACCAGCGCCTGACCGGGGCGGGGATTGCGCTCGGCTGTGTCGGCGCGGCGCGGGCGGCGGCGTTCGCCGACAAGATGGCGGCGCTGGATGTTGCACGTGAAACATTGTCCGCGCTGACCGCGAAACCGCAGGAACTGGCCGCGCACGGGATAAAGGTTTCGCAGGATGGGGTGCCGCGGACGGCGCTGAAACTGCTGGCCCATACCGGCGAGGGCCCCGATGCGGGAATTGACACGGTTCTGAAGGTGTGGCCCGAAACCGCATCCATCCCGTCCGCGGTCCTGCAGCAGGTGGCCAACGATTCCCTGTATGCCGGGTATCTCGACCGCCAGCAGGCCGATATCGCGGCCTTCCGCAAGGACGAAGCCCTGGTCCTGCCCGACGGGCTGGATTATGGCCGTATCGGCGGGCTGTCCAACGAGATGCGCGAAAAGCTCGGCGCCGCCCGTCCGGCGACCCTCGGCGCCGCAAGCCGGATTCCTGGCGTGACCCCGGCGGCGCTGACCGCCTTGCTGCGCCATGTCCGCCGCGGCGAAAAAGCCGCCTGATTTATGACGGTCGATTTCCCCTTAACCCCTGAAAAATTTGAAGAAATCACGATTGTTTCACGTGAAACAATGGACAGGCTGCGGATTTACGCCGCCCATCTCGAGGAATGGCAGCAAACCCTCAACCTGGTGTCGCGCAACAGTATCCCCGATTTGTGGGACCGCCACATGCGCGATTCCATCCAGCTGGTGGACCACATCCCCGCGGAGATCCGGTCGATCACCGATATCGGCAGCGGCGCGGGTTTCCCGGGACTGGTGCTGGCCATCGTGACCGGTCTGCCGACGGAACTGATCGAATCCCATGCCCGCAAGGGGGCTTTCCTGCGCGAAGTGGCGGCGGCGACCGATGCCCCGGTGACGGTGACGACCGCCCGGGTCGAGGATGTTGCGCGCGAAAGATGGTCACAGCGCCGCGAATCGGTGGATAACCCTGTGAATATCCTGACCGCCCGAGCGCTGGCGCCGCTTGAAAAACTCTGTGAGATGGCGGATTTGCTTGGCGCGCAGCATTGCCTTTTCATGAAAGGCGGGCGTTGGCAAGAAGAATTGACCGCGGCCGAGAAACGCTGGAGAATAAAGCATCAGACATTCGAGAGTGTCACCAGCCCGGAAAGTCGTATAATACGCATCACGGGACTGAAAAAGCGCTAGCGTCCGCATGGATTACAGCGGGCAGGGTTGTCCCGCAGCGCAGACGGCAGGCAAAGAACGAACAGCAAAGAACGGATCCGGGGACGCTCCCGGCCTGAAATGACAACAACTGGTCCAGAACCATGGCAGAAGATTTTCCCGATACCCCGGCCGATACGCTGACCGCGCCGACGGCTGCGGGGAGCGCGGACTTGTCGACTGCCGGGTCGCCGGCGACGACGGGCCGGATCATTGCGGTCGCCAACCAGAAAGGCGGCGTCGGCAAAACCACGACGGCGATCAATCTCGCCACCGCGCTTGCCGCCGTCGGGCGGCGCGTGCTGGTTGTCGATCTGGATCCCCAGGGCAATGCCTCGACCGGCCTCGGCATCGAGAGCGCGCGGCGGACCGCCGGCACCTACGATCTGCTGCTGGGCGAGATCACGCTGGACGACGCGCTGATCGACACCGCCGTGCCCGGTCTCGCGATTATCGCCTCGACGATGGATCTGTCCGCGGCCGAATTGGAGCTCGTCGATATGGACCGGCGGGAATACCTGCTGCGCGAGGCGATCCGCACAGCTGCCGCGCAGTTCGACTACGTGCTGATCGATTGTCCGCCGGCGCTCGGCCTGCTGACCCTGAACGGCCTGGTTGCGGCCGATACCGTGCTGGTGCCGCTGCAATGCGAGTTTCTGGCGCTTGAAGGGCTGAGCCAGCTTGTGCGGACGATTGACCGTGTCACAGGAAGATTCAACCCTGCATTGCAACTCGAAGGGATCGTGCTGACCATGTACGACACCCGGAACAAGTTGTCGTCGCTGGTCTCCGACGACGTGCGCAGCTATTTCGGCGACAAGGTCTATGACACCGTTATCCCGCGGAATGTAAGGGTATCCGAGGCGCCATCGCATGGAAAGCCGGTCCTGCTTTATGACCTCGCCTGCACCGGATCGCAGGCCTACGTTCACCTGGCGGGAGAAATTCTCCGCCGGGATGCGCAGAAAAAGAAAGCCGTGAATACAACCGGGACGGGTGGTCTTGTGCCCGACGCGCTGCGCGACCAGGCAACGACAGATATATCCACCGGCGCATCATCAGATGCTGACGGCGGTACGACAGGAGACTCCCGATGAGCGACGAAAAACCCCGCCCGCGCCAGCTCGGCCGCGGCCTTGAAGCCCTGTTCGGCGAGGACCGCACCAATATCGCGGCGGCCGAGGAAGCCCTCGATGCCGGCGCCCGGCCTGCGCCTGCAGACACCGGAGCGGAGGCAGCTACACCGGCGGCATCCCCTACGGCTTCCCCGGCCGCCGCACCGGTCCCGGCGGATTCCCGTGGTGCGGCGGTCGGCTTCCGCATGGTGCCGATCGCGAGGCTTATTCCGAATCCGCTGCAGCCGCGCCGCCATTTTGCCGATGAAGCCCTGCGCGATCTGACCGCGTCGATCCGCGAGCAGGGTATTCTCCAGCCGCTGATCGTCCGCCCGACGCGAAGCGAGCCCGGCAATTTTGAAATCGTCGCGGGCGAACGCCGCTGGCGGGCGGCCCAGCGCGCCCAGGTCCACGAAGCCCCGGTGATCATCCGCGATTTCAACGACGCCGAGGCGCTGGCGGTCGCGCTGATCGAGAACATCCAGCGCGACGAGCTGTCGCCGCTTGAAGAAGCCGAAGCCTATGCCCGGCTGTCCCAGGATTTCGGCAAGACCCAGGAACAGGTCGCCGAGGTCGTCGGCAAAAGCCGCAGCCATATCGCCAACATGACCCGCCTGCTCGAACTGCCGGAAGACGTCCGCGCGATGCTGGCCGAGGGCGCGCTCAGCGCCGGCCATGCCCGCGCCATTCTCCGCGCCGCCGATCCCGCCGCCCTCGCCCGCCAGATTATCGAGGAAGGCCTGACCGTCCGCGATGCGGAGCGCCTCGGCAGGGAACGCCGCGCCCGTCGCGGCCGCCCGGCGGGGGGATCGAAAAGCGGCGCCAGGGCAAAGGCGCCGGCCAAGGATACGGACACGCTCGCGCTCGAACGCGCGCTCGGCAACGCGCTCGGCCTGCATGTCGATATCGCGTTTGACGGCAATGGCGGCAGCCTCCGCCTCGATTACACCTCGCTCGAACAGCTCGACGACCTGATCGAACGGCTGATGGGTCGCGGCACTGTCGGCGGCGCCGGTCGGCCGCCTGCACCCGGCCGCGCCAATATCGATATGGAAGACGATCTCGGCGATGACGATCCGGGCGACGACAACGTGCTGTCCCTGCATCGACCGCCCCGCGTTGACGGCGCCCATACCGCACATGAACACGCGCCGGATGACAGCCAGCCCGATGATGACGCAGTGAATCCCGACCGGGCGCAGAGCGAACGGCCCGACGGGGATTAACGCGGCCCCGCGTTTTCTTCCGGTTCGGTCGCGGCGGGTCCGGCTCCGACAAGACCGGAGAGCGCCTCGGCGATCGCGGCGGCACCCGCCGGCAAACAGGCGGCGGCGACATATCGGTCCGGGCGGATCAGCAGGATTCTGCCGCGATAGGGTTCGAGCTTCCGGGAAATGTCCTCGGCGGCAATCCGTGCGATGCGAAGCCTGTCTCCGGGAAGGCCGTCACCCGGTTCCCCGTCCGTTGGCAACAGGGCGACCCGGCGGGCTTCAAGATGGGTCCACACGGGCTGGTCGAAATCCGCCAGTGCGGCGGCGGCATCAGCGCCAATGGCGAGCAGGGCGAAACCCGGACCGAGCAGGTCGTCCAGTTTCAGTGTGTCGCCGTCCAGGGCGGTGACGTCCGGTTGCGGCAGCATGCGCCCGACGAGGGTGCGCTTCGGCGTTTCGTCGTCGGCGATGAGGAAGCCATCGTGGAACCGGGGCTCCGGCTTGAATTTCATGCCGAGGAAATAATCCCGCAGCTTCGGGATCAGCCCGGCGAACCGGAAAAACGCGATCTGGCCGTATGTGTGAAACCAGTTGCGCGGCACCATTACCCAGCCAATCTGGATGGCCATCTGGATCAGAGACCAGGCGTGGGGTTTGCGCTCGCTTTCGTAAGTGTCCATCAGGGCCGGACCGAACTGTCCCTTGACGACGGCGGCCGCTTTCCAGGCGAAATTATTGGCGTCCCGCTGTCCGCTGTTCAGGCCCTGCCCGGCATAGGGCGGCGTCAGATGGGCGGCATCGCCCAGCAGAAACACCCGTCCGTCCTGCCAGCGGTCGGCGACCCGCGCCTGAAACGTGTAGACGACCTTCCGGATCACCTCGACCGGCCGGTCGCCGATATAGGGCCGCAACAGGTCGCGGATGGTGTCGTCCCTGAGAAAATGGTCTGCGTCTTCCCCCGGATGCACGACGAATTCCCAGCGCCGCGTGCGTCCGAAACCGGGGAGGCTGATTGCCGGTCGGCGGTGATCGCAAAAGGCGACCGAATCCGGGGTGTCGTCGAAATCGTTGATGGTGTCGAACACGAGCCAGCGCTCCTCGAAGCTGGAGCCCTTCAGTTCCGCGCCGATCGCCCGGCGCACCGATGACCGGCCGCCGTCGCAGCCGGCGAGAAAGGCGCCGCGGACCTGTTTCTGCGCGCCGTCGGGACCGTGCACGGTGACGGTCACGCCCTCGGCATCCTGTTCGAAATGCTGGAAATCGTGGTTGAACCAGACCTCTACATCGGGGAACCGGCCGAGACCGTCCAGCAGCGTCGCCTCCAGCTCCGGCTGGTGGAACGCGGAGCGCCTGGGGTGCCCGAATTCGACCGTGGTCGGTTTGACGCGCGCGAATTCGCGCTGTCCCGGCGAATAATAGCGCGATCCGTAACCCGGCAGGGTCCGCGCAACGACCCGGTCGACCAGGCCCAGGGTCTGCATGGACCGCAGGGATTCGTCGTCAATGGAGACGGCGCGGGGTTCGTCCACGGTGCCCGGATTGCGTTCGATCAGGATCGCGCGAATGCCGGCGAGGCCGAGATAATTTGCGGTTGCGAGACCGGCGGGGCCGGCGCCGACGACGACAACGTCGGTCGAAATCATCGACGCATCCAAATTTCGCTCCTGTGATTGGGATTCCCTCAATCTTCCGGAATCGGCAGCCTGTTTGCAATAATGGCTGCGCCGGATTCCAGTTAATAAATCTTAAAAACTTTTTGCCTTAAGGTTGCCAGGAAATACCAACACCGTTTTCAGGTTGTGGACGGCATATGATTACCTACGAAATTCAGACCCAGAAGAAGCATGTCGCCTCGAAGGATTGGGAGATCGGATCCGTCTTCGAGGATCGTGAACTTGCTCTGCATGAAGCAAAGATAATGGATGCCAGCGACCGCTATGCAGGAATCCGGGTTGTCGCCGAAGACCACAACCCCAGCACCGGCAAGACCGAAAGCTCCATGATTTTTCGCGGTGGCAGCAACTTCAAGGAAACAAAAGCCAAAATCGCGGAGGGAACAATGACCCCGCGCTCACGCGAGCCCGCGCCGAAAGCGGAATTTGTACCAAGGACACGCACCGGCCCGATCGAGGAAAAGCGTTCGGTGATGTCGCTGGTGCCAATGCTGCTCCTGTTTCTGGTAATCGGTCTCGGCGGGATGTACGCGCTCCACGAACTGGTCCCCGATTAGGTCGTTTCCCGCGCCAACACCCGATCCCGGAACGCCGCGCCCCCGGCCTGTGGAACGCGCTTGACCGACCGCGCTGTTCGGTCAGATTGAGACGTATCCGTTTCTCTGAAGTCGCCTCCGTTCCATGGAAATCACGCTCACCGCCGGCAGCATCGCCTCCCTTTTCGCGACGATGCTTTTCCTCGCCCTGGTGCCGAGCCTCAGTGTGCTTGCGGTCACGGCGCGGGCGGTCGCGCTCGGACTGCGTCACGGCGTGGCGGCGACGCTCGGGATCGTGGCGGGCGATCTCGTTTTCATCATCGTCGCCGTGCTCGGCCTGTCGGTCCTGGCGGAGGTGGCGGGGGCGTATCTGGTCGTCCTGTCCTATGCGGGCGGTGTGTATCTGATCTGGCTCGGAATCCGTCTCTGGCGGTCCGCCCCGGTGATCAGCGTACCGGCCGCGCCCGCCGCGGAGCCAACGCCGCTGTTCTCAAGCCTTATGGCAGGGCTGCTCCTGACCCTTGGCGATCAGAAGGCGATCCTGTTCTATTTCGTTTTCTTCCCGGCGTTTGCGGATCTGGACCGGCTGACACCGCTCGATACGGGGCTGATTCTGCTTGTCGCCGCCGTGGCCGTGGGTGCCGCGAAGTTGGCCTATGCGCTTGCCGCGATCCGGGCCGTTACATTTATCAGCGGAACCGCAGGGCATGCCGTCGCCATTTTTCTGAACCGTCTGGCCGCCCTGATCCTGATGGTGGTCGGCGGGTTCCTTATTCTTCGAAATTACGTCGTATAGGGGGACAGGAGTCAGGCGGCGCTGCGCCGGGCAAATGCGACATAAACCAGCGCGGTTGCGAACATGATCAGGCTGTAGGTCGCGGCCGGCACGGCGACTGGGCCGCCGCCGAACAGCAGCGCCGCCACCGCGATGGCCAGCGTGCCGTTTTGCAGCCCGCATTCGATGGATATGGCGGTTCGCTGTCGCGGCCCCGACGCAAACAGCCGGGCGATGCCATAGGCCAGCATCATCATCGCGATGTTCAGCGAAAGCGTCACCAGACCCGCCTGGGCGAAATAGGTGGCGATGTTGCCGCGCTCCTGATAGATCGCGCCGGCCAGCACGACGACGAACAGCCCGGTGGAAATATGGCGTGCAGCGGGTTCGAACCTGCGGGCGACGCTGTCCGCGAAATGGCGGACGAGGAGGCCGATGGTCACCGGCACGGTAACGATCGCGAAAACGCTGATGGCGGTTTTCGCGACCGAGATATCGCCGGTCGTGGCGCCGCCGATCAGGCGGTCATGGGCGAAAACGACGATCAGCGGAATTGTGACGACGCAGACAAGACTGATCACGGCGGTCAGCGAAATCGACAGGGCGACATCGCCGCGGGCAAGAGCGGTCAGGATATTCGATGTCACCCCGCCAGGCGCCGCGGCGATGATCATGACGCCGAGCGCAAGCTCCGGCGGCAGCGACCACAGGCCGACCAGCAGCCAGGCGACGGCGGGGAGCAGGACCAGCTGGGACGCTGCGCCGATCAGAAAGTCGCGCGGCTGGCGGGCAACGCGGGCGAAGTCGGCGAAGGTGAGGCCGAGTCCCAGCGCGAACATGATAAAGGCCAGCGCAAGGGGCAGCACAATGTCGGTCACGATTCCCATGGGTCCGTCACGTCACTCCTATAGATCGAATGTTTCTAATTCATCTTCCAGGTGCGCGTCCGGGCAAATGCGACATCGCCCGGAATGACGCCGAGCCCGACCGCGCCGCTGGTGCCAAATCCCTGGAATTTTCTGAAAGTCTCGTCCATGGCGATATCAACGGACCCGGACAGCACCTTGGTGGGCGGTCCTCCCGAAATGGCTATGCTCCAGCCCCATCCTTCGAGATCGTCGACCGAGACCGACGCGAAATAGGTGGGCCCCATACTTACCCCGGCGGTAACATTCGACACGACCTGCGGCCCCAGCGTTGCATAGGCGCCGCCATGGCCGCGGAAATCGAGGATGATCGACAGGGTCATCACGCCGCCGCTGCCACCCGCCGCCGCGGCGGAGAAGTTATAGGCATAGAAGAAATGCCGGCCGCCTTTTGCCTGGGCCTGTTTGACCAAAAGCCTGCCCTGCAGAAGATCGTCCAGCAGCCCCGCTTTCTTTTTGAGTGCGCCGGCAAGGTCGGGTGCCAGCCCGATTGCGGTAAGCCGGCGCTCAAACTCGGCGACGCTCGCGTTGCAGAACACATCGGGGGCGAACAGGGCGGCAACTTCCTTGCGCTTTGCATCGATCGTCTTTGCCATGTTTTTCAGGCCCGGCACCGCCCCGGCGTGTTCCCCGATTGCATCGGCCGCACCGCGGATGATCTTGCCCCGCCTGTCGCCTGACAGCTTCGTCATTTCACGCGCGGAATTTTTCGCCATTTCGGCGACCAGGCTCTCGAAATCCGGCAGGCCGGGAACGCCCGGCACGGCGGGCAGATCGATTTTCGATCCCGTGGTAACGGCCCCGGCGACCTTGCGGCAGACATTGCGGGTCAGCCCGTCGAGCACGATCTCGCCCGCCCTGACCACATATCCGCTTCCCTGAATGGCGGTATGGCCCACAACCCTGCCGCCCCGGATGACCGATTGGCCGACCGTCCTGCCTGCGACCACGATCTCGCGGCCCACGATGGCGCTGCCACTGACGATGAATTTGCCGCCGGCCTCGGTTTCACGGGCGATGACCCTGCCCCCCTCGACGGTCTCGGTCTCGACAATGCGGCCGCCCTCAATGACAACCCTGCCGATGGTTCTGCCCTTGCGGGTCAGGTCGCGGGTGATCCGGCCGCCAGACTTGCTGACCTGCTTGCCGATGGCGATACCGTCATCGTGTGCGGCGTCGCCGATCCTGTCTGTGACGTTCTCGCCCGGCCCGGCCACTTTGCCGGCTGCTTTGCGGCCCTGTTTTTTGATTTTCTTGAGCAGTCCCGCCGCTGCCGGCGCCGGATACGCCGTCACCCCGGCGACGGATACCGCGGCAATAGCGCCGCAGAACCAGGGCGAGAGAAGAAGGGTGAGCGGCAAAATTGCAGAAAATCGTGTCATGGACCTACCTCTACTGAGCTGGATGCGGCGTAACCGGCGGGAACGCGTTACGTGAAGCGGCCTTCCAACGGGGATCGTGCCCCGTCTGCTGCACCGATGCAACGCGTGACTGCGCGTTGATACACCGCGCGACTCCGCCCTGATTGATACTGAACGCACGCTGAACAGCGTCCGGTTTTATTTTCCCTGTCAGCGGCCGCACGCGCTTGCGCGCCAGACATATGTGTGATTGTCTCAGGTAAAGTATTGGGGGGCAGTGTTTCGTGGTCAGGAATTTTCGCATCGGCGCGGTCGCCGCGGCGCTCGCTCTTTCAGCCGTCATGGCGCCTGCGCTGGTGAAGGGCGTATCCGCCCAGAGCGGGGCGCCGTCAGCCGGCGCAGCCTCCGTATCGCCTGAACAACGCAGCGCTTTCGAAGGCATCATCCGCGACTACCTGCTGAAAAACCCGGCTATCATCCGCGAGGCGATGCAGGTTCTGCAGGCGCAGGAGGAGGCTGCGAAACAGGCCGCCGCCGCGCAGGCTCTGAAACAATACCGTTCCGAACTGCTGCAGAATGCGGGTTCGCCGGTTGGCGGCAATCCTGCAGGCGACATCACCGTCGTCGAATTCTTCGATTACAATTGCGGCTACTGCAAGCGGGTCGCGCCGGCGGTGAATGCGGTTGTGGCGAACGACCCGAATGTACGCATCGTTTACAAGGAATTTGCGATCCTCGGCCCAAACTCTCTGGTGGCGGCGCGGGCAGCGCTGGCGGCAAAGCGCCAGGGCAAGTACGGCGAATTCCACGACGCGCTGATGTCGGCCGAACAGGCCGATGCCGACACGGTGACGGCGACCGCAAAGGCTCTCGGTCTCGATTATGAAAAGCTGGTCCGGGACATGGAAGATCCGGAAATCACCGAACAGCTGGAACGGAATTACCGGCTGGCCAGCGCGCTCGGGATCAATGGCACACCCGCTTTCGTGATTGGCGACCGGCTGGTGCCGGGTGCCATCGACGAAAACGCGATGATGGAAATCATTGCCGACGAGCGGGCGAAAATGACGGCCGCGCCGAAAGGTAACTAGCGGCGATGAAGAATGCCCGGCCCGGTATGGGCCGGCATCAATGCAGGGATGGGTAGGATCATGCCCTGCTGCTGGCAGACGGAACTTGGCGTGTAGGTAGGCAATCACATAATTAAGGAAGACCATGATGTTTTTTAAACGGAAACTCATGCCGATTCTAGTCGGCATGTTAATGACTGGCGCGACCTCCGCGGCGCATGCGCAGATGGCGGATATGTCGAAGGGGATGGCCCAGCACCAGGCGGCGGCAAAGGAACTGGTCGCCCTTTACAACGGCACCAAGGACGAAGCATCCGCGAAGGCGATGGCCCGGAAGATCGCCGTCGCTGAAAAACGCAAGGACGAGGCCGTGGCGACTATTCAGGCGGCCCTGCAGAAGCTCGACCCGAAAAACGAAACGGCCGGCAAGCTGGCGGAAAAGATTTTCGGGGAAATGCAGAAGCAGATCCAGGCCGTTGCAGACGCCCAGCTTGCGTCCATGGAACGGCTCGCCGCGGCAAAGGCCGAAGCGGCGATGCCGAAGAAGTAAGAATCCGGAAAAGACACCTGACAACAAAGAGCGTCCGGCTCAAAACCTTGAACCGAAATGGGGGCCATTATGGCTAAGCTAAAAACAATAAGATTATTGGGCAGCATGATGCTGGCGGTGTTCGTTGCACTGTCCGCGACGCCGTCCTATGCGGCGGACGACAGCGGCAAGGAGTTCTGCTGGAAGGATTCGTATGGACGCGGGGTCGGCACGGTGCCGCAGAAATGCGCATCCGGTAAGGATCGCATCGGGCTGCTGTGCTACGACAAGTGCGGCAAGAACATGAAGCGCTTCGGCTTCGACTGTCATTCCGTGTGCCCCAAAGGCATGGCCAATCAGGGCCTGTTCTGCCGCGCGACGGAATACGGGCGCGGGCTGGGCTATCCCTGGAAGTTCGGCGATGCGCTCAACGACAACGGCATGCGAAGCCGGTGCGAGAAAGACCACGGCAAGGGTAACTGCCAGAAGCAGGGGCTCATTTTCTATCCGAAGTGCAAGTCGGGCTATACCAATATCGGCCTGATCTGCCGGCCGAAGCAGCCCGATTGCAAGGCGCTCGGCCTTGGCGGGCAGCTCGATCTGTCCTGCGCCAAGATCGTCAAGATAGGTAATCCGGTAACCGGCGTGTGCAACTCGCGTGAGCAAGAAGACGCCGGGCTTTGCTACAAGAACTGCAAATCCGGCTATGACGGCGTTGGACCGGTCTGCTGGGCGGACAAGCCCAAGGGCTGGGTCAATTGCGGCATGGGCGCGGCGAAGGATTCGACGACATGTGCGTCCATTACCTTCGGCCAGGTTGCGGCGGTCGGCGAAATGGCGCTGTTCATCGGCTCGCTCGGAACCTCGAGCAGTGCGAAGGCGGCGACCGGCCCGGCAAAGGCGACCCGTCTTGCCAAGCTCAAGAAAGACTTCGAGGCAATGAAGAAGGCATTCGACGCGGCGAAAGACGGGCCGAAAATGAAGAAGGCTATCCAGGCGGCCGAGGCGGCCGGCAAGGTCAAGAAGGGCTATAACGCCAGCAAGACCCTGGATGCCGCGGTGACCGAGGAGGACATGATCCGGGCAGCCGCCCAGATCGCGGCGATTGCCGATCCGTCAGGCGTATCGTCCACCGTGGCTGCCTATACCTATCCGAAATGCTCCAAGTATTTCGGCCCGGTAAAACCCAATGCCTCAACCCCGGCCCCCAAGCCCGGAACGACCCAGACGGCGTCACTCGGTGACGTCAAATGGGCGGCGAGCACGGGACGCCTGCCGGCCAACGCCTTCATCGGCGGCAGCGAAGGCAGCCGCAAACTGGCGGTCTGCCGGGCGGCCTACAAGGGCGGTACCCATCCGGGCAAGGTCGTTGCCGGCAAGTGCAATATCGGCTGGGGCGGCAAGGAAATCGTGATTTCCAAGTTCGAGGTCATGACCAATAAGGGCGTCAAGCTCGCCTGGGCCAAGGGCCCGTCGGCCAAAGGCATGATCATCGGCGGTGCCGAAACCGGGCGCTCCCTGCCGGTCTGCCGGGCGAAGTACAAATCCGGCACGCATCCGGGCAAGGTCGTTGCCGGCAAGTGCAATATCGGCTGGGGCGGCAAGGAAATCGTCCTGTCGACCTTCGAGGTGCTCGTTCAGCGCTGATCCGCGCAACCACACAAACTTCCGAAAGGCGGCGCCCAACAAGCGCCGCCTTTTTTCATGGGCTTTTCCGATCCCTCTGCCGCCGACGCAGCATTTTCTGCAAGACCGGGCGGACAGGCAGAAACAACCGGTAGGCCCCTTCCAGTAACAACGCGATTCCCGGCAGCTGTCCGATGCGTCCCGCCCACGAAAACGCCGGCAGCGCCGTCCACAATTCGGCGAAGGCGGCGCCGCCGGAGACGATCTTGCCGTCCGCCCGGCGCATGTGGAACCGGCGCATCGCGTCGTTCCGCGTCAGACCGGGCGCAACCCGATCGCGCTCTCCGCCGGTGCTGTCCGCTGCCACATCCACCCAGTCGATGTCGCCGGCGCCGCGGCACTTCCGGTAGGTCGCAATTTCGGCGGCGCAGAGCGGGCAGCTTCCGTCGAAGAACACAGCGGGCCTGCCGGCGCCGGCTGTCCCGTCCGGAATCGTGTCTGAATCTGCGTTCACCATGGCGGGTTCTCCCCCCGATGGTCGAGGAACGTGCCGGTATCGGCGGCGGTCAGGGAGTCGATGACGGCCAACAGGTTCTCCGCTGCCTCATCGGGTGGGCGCACGTCCAGGCCGCGGCGCGCGAACGGCGCCGACAGCGCGCTTTCGACCGTGCCGGGATGGAGCGCGACGCAGATGGCGGCAGGCGCGCTGCGCTTCAGTTCGATCGCCGCACAGCGCACGAACTGGTTCAGCGCCGCCTTGGAGGCGCGGTAGCCATACCAGCCGCCGAGCTCGTTATCGCCGATACTGCCGACCCGCGCCGACAGCGTCGCAAAGACCGCCTTGCCGTCGCGCGCCAGCAGCGGCAGGAAATGTTTCATCAGAAGCGCCGGCCCGATCGCGTTCACGGCAAAGGCATGGGCCAGCCGGTCGGCGCTGAGATCCCGCCAGGTTTTCTCCGGCATCGCGACGCCGTCATGCAGAAAGCCCGTCGCATCGATCACCAGCCGCAGCGGAAGACCAAGATCCGCGACCGTTGCCGCTGCTCTCCGGATGCTGTCTTCGGAGGTGAGTGCCAGCGCCGGCGTGCCGGTGCGGGACAGGCCGACAACCGCCGCAAACTGACCGCCTGCCGCCAGGCGCTGTGCAAGCGCGCTGCCGATGGCGCCCGTCGCACCGAATACGATCGCGACGCCGCCTGTCGGAAAGGACGCCCTGAGGTCCGAATGGTCTCCGCCGGTTCGCGCGGCGGGTTGGTCTCCGGTCATGATCTGATCCTGTTTCTGCGGTGAAGCGCCGTCAGTCGAGCGGCGCCACGCCGCACCAGTGCGACCCGCCCAGCCAGATCCGTGCGCCATGACTGCGCATGATCTTGGCGATGGAATCATTCCCGCCGATCCAGGTTGCTTCCATCCGGCGGATACCTGCCTTGCGTCCCCGCCGCACCGTTTCGTTTACCAGCCAGCCCGCGATGCCCCGATGACGGCAGGTGCTGTCGACCGTCACGGCCATTTCCGCCGTGCCGGTGAAGGGGCCGTCTTCCCAGCCGAGTTCGGCGACGCCGATGAGGGCGTCGTCGTGATAGAGCCCCACCGCGATCATGCGCGACCAGTCGAGCCGCGCCACATAGCGATCGATACTTTCATCCGACATGGCAGAGAAAAACCGGCTGTAGCGATCCATCTCGTCGAGCCGCATGAGGTGGTCACGCACCGCCGGCGCATCCGATGACGACAGGGTTTCAACCGTCAGCCTTTCGACCCAACCCGGCGCTATTCCGGCAACCTGTTCCAGAAGCATGACCTGTTCCTTTCCCTGATACCGGTCCTGCCGGCGATCGTCGCGTTCAACGTTGCCCACCCTCACTACTGACTGGATGGTATGTATTGATACGCAGGTGACCCCGTGCCGGATTTCGCGACCAAACCCTTTGCCGGTAATCCGATACCGCTTTTCAGCCGTAACCGAAGTCGGTAAAGGATAGCGGGGTACGTCTCCTGACGATTATTCCCCTCCCTGCACGCTCGAGCGACACCCAGAACAACGGACCGGATACATGAAAATCGCAGTCATCGGCAGCGGCATATCGGGACTTTCGGCGGCATATCTGCTGTCCCAGCACCATGATGTCACGCTTTTCGAAAAGAACGATTATCTCGGCGGGCATACGCGGACCGTGATCGCCCGTCCGGCGCCGGGTGTGGAAATTCCCGTCGATACCGGCTTTATCGTCTTCAACTATCGCAATTACCCGCTTCTGGCGCAGCTTTTCGCCGAACTGGACGTGCCCGTGCACAAGTCGGACATGTCCTTCGGGCTGACGGCGGATGACGGATGGTTCGAATACGGCACGCCCAAACCGTGGAACGTGTTCGCCCAGAAGCGCAATCTGCTGCGCCCCACCTTCTGGCGGCTGATGAATGACGTTCTGCGATTCTTTCGTGAAGCCCCGGCCTACATGGCGGGCGGCGCGAAGCACCGGCCCGGGCTGTCTCTGGGCGAATGTCTTGACGACATGCAGCTTGGCGACTGGTTCAGGCAGTATTTCATCCTACCGATGGGCGCAGCGATCTGGAGCTGTCCGACATCGACCATGCTTGCGTTTCCGGCCGACAGTTTCCTGCGCTTTTTCCACAATCACGGGCTGCTCTCCGTTCGCGGACAACCCCAGTGGCACACCGTCACCGGTGGCGCCCGCGAATACGTCCAACGGCTCACGACCCGTTTCACAGATACGTTCGGCGGCAAGATCGTCCGTCACGGGGTCAACCGGGTGGAGCGGGGAGACGCGGGCGTTTTCATCACCGCCGATAACGGTGCACGCTATGCCGCCGATCACGTCGTGCTGGCCTGTCACGCCGATCAGGCGCTGGCCCTGATCGAAAATCCGACCGATACCGAGCGCGATGTGCTGTCCGCCTTCCGGTTCGAAAAAAATCGGACATACCTGCATGGCGATACCTCCTTCATGCCGAAACGCCGGGGGGCATGGTCAAGCTGGACGTATCTGCTGGAGAAGCGCGCCGCAGCGGATGCGCACGAGGCGCCCCATATCACGATGAGCTACTGGATGAACCGGCTGCAGTCGCTGGACCGGCGATATCCGCTGATCGAAACGCTGAACCCGTCCCGCGCCCCGGACCCGGCGCTGGTCTATGACAGCTTTGACTTCGAACACCCGATCTTCGATCAGGCGGCCGTATCGGCGCAGGACCGTATCCCGGATATTCAGGGGACGCGGCGCACCTGGTACTGCGGCGCGTGGCAACGGAACGGCTTTCATGAAGACGGCCTGTGGAGCGCTGTGCGCGTTGCAGCGGCACTCGATGCAGAACCTGCCTGGCACGGGCTGGAGAAGATCAAAAGCCGGTAATCCGTTACCGCCAGCGGCGCGTATCAGATCAGGAGAAATACGTGACAACAGGAATGCGATGACGGGAAAGCGATCGACCGGAAAGCGCGCTCTTGAAAAATGTCACCAAACAGGCTGTATCCGCGATGAGATGCCTTCCTGACGGAAGGAACGTCGAGACACGAGGCGTAAGAGATGTTTCACGAGAGAATTGAAAAAAGCTTCCTGAGGATCCTCGAAAAGACCGACACCGGGACCTTCACATACGAAAACCATAACGGCAAAATCCGGACTTTCGGGGGCCGGAATCCGGGGCCGCACGGTCATCTGAAAGTCCACGCCGCCGACGTGCTGTGGAATATGGCGATTGGCGGCGACACCGCCCTTGCCGGCGATTACCGGCTCGGAAAATGGGAAAGCGACGACATCGCGTCGCTTGTCGATTTCGCCTTCCGGAACGAAGAAGCGATGCGCCCCTTTGTGGCGGGCAACGCCGTCAAGCGGGCGCTCGTCGGGATCGGCGCCCTGCTGAAACCCAATACACGCCGCCGGGCGCGCGCCAATGTTATGGCGCATTACGATCTGGGGAACGATTTCTACAGCCTGTGGCTGGATGAAACGATGAGCTATTCATCCGCCCTGTTCGGGGTGCCGGAAGAGCCCCTCGCCGATGCACAACTCAGGAAATACGACCGCATCATCGACCGCCTCGGCGATGCGCCGGAAGACATTCTTGAAATCGGCTGCGGCTGGGGCGGTTTTGCGGAACGCGCGATCCATCGTGGCGATCACCGGGTCACGGGTCTGACCCTGTCCCCCGCCCAGGCTTCCTACGCCCGCGAACGCCTGGCTTCCATGTCCGGCCAGGCCGATATCCGCCTGGAGGATTATCGTGAACCCCGCGGCCGGTACTCTTCCATCGTGTCGATCGAGATGTTCGAAGCGGTGGGCGAGCGATACTGGAAAAACTATTTCGAAAAACTTGCGGCCCAGCTTGCCGCGTCCGGCAGGGCCGTCATTCAGACAATTACCGTCGACAATGACTATTTCGACAGCTACCGCAAAGGGGGCGACGCGGTTCGCAGCTATATCTTCCCGGGCGGCATGTTGCCGAGCGAGAACCGTTTTGCCCAAGAGGCCGGTCGCGCCGGGTTGCGGCTGACCGATACCCATCGCTTCGGTCAGGACTATGCAACGACGCTCGATCTCTGGCTTGCCCGTTTCGATGCACGTATCGATGAGGTACGCGCGCTCGGTTACGACGAAAAATTCATCCGCCTTTGGCGGTTCTATCTCGCAAGCTGTGCCGGGGCATTCCGCTGCGGCCGCACGGACGTCATGCAGGTGGAGTTACAACATGCGTAAAATTATCGTCGCTGTCCTGTCCGCGGTGCTGCTGTGGCCGGTTGCGTCAACAGCCAGCCCGATTGTCGCCGGCCGGTATGTTCCCGACGCCGGTAAAGTCGGCGACGGGGTGCTGAGCTATCTGTTCTGGGATGTCTACCAGGCGACCCTGTATGCGCCGGCATCGACCTGGCGGCCCGATGCGCCGTTTGCGCTGTCCCTCCGTTATATGCGTGAGATCAAAGGGCGCGACATCGCAGACCGCACAATCGCTGAAATCCGAAATCAGGGCTTTTCCGACGAGGCGACGCTGTCGGCGTGGGCGGCGCGGCTGTCGGAGCTTTTTCCCGATGTCGCCGATGGCGACAGCCTGACGGCGGTGCGCGATTCCGACGGACGGACGCTGTTCTATCGTGACACGCAACGCATCGGCATGATCGAGGATCCTGCCTTCGCTCCCCGCTTTTTCAATATCTGGTTGGGCGAAAATTCCCCTGACCCGAAACTCCGCCGCAAGCTGCTTGGCGGATAGGCACCCTATGACAGGTCCTGCCGGTCATGACGGCAGGGCGGCGGAGTCCCGCCCGAAACTGACCGGGGCCGACCTTGCCTTATACGGCATACTCGCGCTGCCTCTGGCTTTCGCGGGTCTGCCGGTATACCTGCATGCACCCGATTTCTATGCCACGTCCTATGGCCTTTCGCTCGCGGCGCTCGGCAGCGTGCTGTTGGGCCTGCGGGTGGTCGATGCGGTACAGGATCCGCTGATCGGCACGTTCAGCGATGCCTTCGCGCATCGCCGCAAGACGATCCTGCTGGCCGGTGCGTTCATGCTGCTGGCCGGGTTCGCCGGGCTGTTCAATCCGCCGGCTTTGACGGGCGCGGGATATCTTGTCTGGTTTGCCGCGAACGTCTTCGTCTGTACGACCGGGTTCAGCATTGTTTCTATCAACTATCAGGCGCTCGGCGGCATCTGGCCGGCGTCGTCCGCGGATCGCCCGCGCATTACCGGCACCCGCGAAGCGCTCGGTCTCGTCGGTATCCTGACCGCGTCCGTTCTCCCCAGCGTGCTGCGGAACCGCTACGACGCTGCCGCCGCATTCCAGGTCGTGACGCTGGTGCTCGCCGTTCTGCTGGTCGTCGGCGGGCTGCTGTTTTTGCGCTGGTATGGGCGTCACGTGGATACTCCCGCCACCACCGGGGACGCCGCTGCGCGCGCCGGCGGCTTTCGTGACCTGCTGCGCGGGGGCTGGGCGCGGCGCTTCTACGCCATCTATTTCATCAGCAATTTCGCAAGTTCCATTCCGGCCGTGCTGGTTCTGTTCTATATCCGCGACCGGCTCGCCGCGGAAACATGGACCGGGCTGTTCCTGCTGGTCTATTTCCTCAGCGGCGCCGCTTCCATGCCGGTCTGGCAATTGGTGGCGCGGCGTACCGGCACCGCGCGGGCCTGGGGCATCAGCATGATCGTCGCGGTGATCACGTTCGTCTGGGCGTTTACGCTGGGGCCGGGCGATATCGTGCCGTTCGCCATTGTCTGCGTGCTGTCCGGCGCGGCCCTCGGCGCCGATCTCGCCCTGCCCCCCGCCCTGCTGGCGGATCGCATCGACCGGGCCGGCGACCAGGCCATCGCATCGCGTTATTTTTCCGGTGCGACGTTCTTCGCCAAGGCGTCCTTTGCCCTGGCGACCGGGCTGACGCTGCCGGCGCTCGATTTTCTCGGCTATGTGCCCGGCCGCCCCGCCGAGGCAGAGGTCGGCCTGTATCTCAGCGGCGTCTACGCGCTGGTGCCGTGTGCGATCAAGCTGGGCGCGGCGGTATGGCTGTTCAGATCGCTCGGTGTGATTTCGGGAACGCAGAATTCCGATCGCTAGCGCGGCACCCGCGCGCCCGCCATTGCGGCAAGGCGCATCAGGGCGCGTTCGCAGACCGCTTCGTCCGGCATACCGGTGGTCTTGCAGTCGATCTCGGCCTGGATCAGTTCGGCCCGCGCGCGGCTCAGGGTCTGCGGCCGCCAGCGCTGGAGCTGGTTGCGGAAACTGTTCTGCTGTTTGAAAAAGACCGGCGGGCGCAGGCTCTTCATGGCGCTGTCGGGATTTGCGCCGCCGGTCATGGCGGCGACGGCTTCTTCCAGCCGCGACAGGTGGCGGCTGGCGGCGCGCAGGATGGCGATCGACGCGACGCCTTCGAACCGGGCGCGGGCAAGGGCGACGGTCAGGCCCTTCAGGTTGCCGCCCGTCGCGGCATAGACCACGTCGTCCAGGGTGACCGCGGCGGCATCGCCGATGACAGCCTGGGCATCCTCAAGCGTGATTTCCGACTGGCCGGCGGCATACAGCGTCAGCTTTTCAAGCTCCATGCGGCTGACCATCCGGTCGGAACCGAGATTGCCGGCGATCCATGAGATGACATCCCCGGTCGCGGATATCCCGGCATCGGCCAGCGATTTGCGCACCAGGTCGTCCAGCCCGGCCCCTTCATCCATGTAACAGGCAATGACGGCGGCGCCGTCGGCCTTTTCGAACAGCGCGCGCAGCTTCGACCGCGGGTTCAGATCGCCTGCCTCGATGATGATCAGTGCGCCGTCCCCGGTTTGTTCGGTGGCGGCAAGGGTGTCCGCCGCCGCCTTCGCGACCGCGTCGGTCGCGTCGCGCAGCCGCACCACGCGACGCCCGCCCATCATCGAGATGGCGCAGGCCTCGTCGGTCAGCTTCGAGGGATCGTCCTTCAGGGCGGACGGTGTGAACTCGACCACGTTGAAAGGATCCGACAGGCTGCCCGCGACGGCGATCACAGCCGCTTCCGCACGTTCGCGCACAAGGCCGAGGTCGGGGCCGTAAATCAGAATGGCGCGGATATTGCCGGGAGGGGCCTTTGCGAAAGCGTCGGCACTGCCCGCCGGCACTTTCATCGGAAGGCTTTCATGGCGGGAAATTCACAAGGCGGCAGGCTCGTCTGTGCCGGCGATCTGTGTCGGCGCGTCATCGGTTCAGCGTGTCCGCTGCGGCCGTTCGCCGGCGCGGATAAGCCAGACCGAGAGTCGTTCACGGATTTCCAGCGCAAGCTGGTTGATCCCGCGGCGGCGGGCATCCTCGTGTGCGCTCAGGGTTGCGAAGTCGGATGTCAGGATATTGTAGCTGTTGACCGACCGCGCCGAGCCCGAGAACACGCGTTTCGTCCCGCCCAGTTCGCTGATCGTGAAGCTGGCGGACAGGGTCAGATTCGCGCGGGTGGCGACTTCGTCCTTGCGGATGCCGAGACTAGAGAGGCTTTCCGTCAGCGTTACCGCCAGCGAATAGCGTGTAGGCGTCTGTCCGCGCGGCTGCATCTGCTGCAGAAGCTCATTGCGCAGCATCTGGCCGGGCCGGTCCGCGATCAGCTGAACATCGATCGCGCTGAGCGCGGCGCTCGACGCGCCGGAACGCTGACCGTGCAACGGCTCGAAACCACAGCCGGACATTGCCGCCGCCACCGCCAGAACAGTTGCCGCCAGCAGGCCGCGGCGGCGCGCCTGCCTAGTGGATGACATTGATGATCCGGTTGGGCACATAAATGATCTTCTTTACCTCGTCGCCGTCGAGCGCCGCCGTG